>CEUD01125614.1_pt1 | contig 28251 bp, 17 predicted proteins | sample 356481 | NCBI WGS metagenome assembly CEUD01 (sample SAMEA2623314, study PRJEB7988) | marine metagenome | isolation source: saline water (ENVO:00002010), including | reverse complement strand
CGATAAGCGGCGGGCCAGTCCAGCCAGCAAGCACCGCCGAAGTCCTGCTTTAAGGCTAGGAAGAGGGCATAGTCCTCTAGCCAAGCTCCCTGCGCCTTGCGAAATTTAGTAATCGAGCCGTAATCTAGAAATTGCTTCTTTTTAGAGGCTTTAAAACGCTGATAGGCGGCCCCTAATACAGGCCAAATCGCATGATAAAGTGCTCCATAATCGACATGCTCCCGGGGCAGCGCTGCCAAGCTTTCATACTCTTCATCCGTGATCAATCCCTCCGCAAGCAGCGGCTTTAGATCGATGAAATATGGATTCCCGGCAAAGGCCGAAAAACATTGATAGGGGGAATCTCCAAAGCCCGTCGGGCCCAGCGGACAGATTTGCCATACCGATAAGCCCGAGTTGTGCAAGAAATCGATGTAGCGGTAAGCACCTTCGCCCAAATTACCGATCCCCGTATCCGAGGGCAAGGAGCTGACATGTAGCAATGCACCTGCAGTGCGTTCATTTAACCAGTTATAAAGAGGTGCTTGGCTCATAGAGAGGATGGAATTTTTTTGTTCAGAGTCTGATTGAAGCTGGAAATTTTCAGCGGTTTGGGTGCCTTCAATTTGGAGGGCCAAATTCTCTAATATACTTTTGCGTCGGTCACTTGATTGCAATCACTATTCACTCCTGGACTGCGCGTGATTCACTTTATTTGAAATACATTAATAATGCGTGGTTGACACGTATTTACGTTTCGTTAGACATTGGCCGCTCCATCTCCAGCTTTTTATCCATTGCTTAGCGAGCTATACGGAGTTCTCCCGCCCCCCCGATACCAAGTTCATGTCACACTCCACTTTCGGACTTTACCTCAGTCTTTGTTTGTTGCTTTTAATTGGGCCCATGCCCGCGAGGGCACTTGAATTAAGTTCCGATGCGGATAAATACTACCAGATGCTGCAGCGCAGGCCCGATTCAGCAGTGCTGTATCAGCGCTTTTATGATGCGTGGTTGGATGCAAATGAAATCGATGCGTTGGAGGTGTTTCTAAAGCAGGCGGCGAGTCAGGACGCGGCCACTGTGGTGCACTTGCGCTTGTTAGCGACTTTTTACCTCTATCAAGGTGATGAGGGCCAAGCCTTGCGTGCTTTGCGCTCGGCGGTGGCGCTGGAACCGCAGTCTGGGGTCTTACGCTTGGAGCTCGCACGGGTGCAATTGTCCTTATTGCGCTATGCGGAAGCGGTCGAGAGTTTACAGGCTGCCTTGAAGTTGGAGCTAGATGAGGTTCAGGCAATCGAGGGACAACGCTTATTGGGCACGGCGTATGCCCGTGCCGGTCAGTTTGAGAATGCCAATGCGGCTTGGCAGCAGTTGCTGCAGGCGTATCCGAACGAGAGTGAATTGATGGAGGATCTGATTGATCTGCAAATCGGCGAAGGACTGTTGACCGAAGCTTTGGCAACCGCTGAGCAATTGGTGAAGACAACGCGTGAGCCGTATCAACGGGCCCTGTATTCTTTGTGGGTCGGCGACATTTTGCTGCGCCAGGGGCAGCAGGGCGCAGCACTTGAACTGTATCGCGACTTACTGGATCGAGTGGGGGCGGGCTCATGGTTGGAGCGCGAAGTCTTGGTGCAGATCAACCAAGCGCTCGGAGCCGCACAGGGGGCCGCGGCCGCCTTGGAATTTTATGAGAAACTCTGTGCGCAGTATCCCTTACGCACGGGACTGCGTCAGGTGTGGCTCGATTTATTAGCGAGTTCCGGCAAAGTGGATGAAGCGGTGGCGCAATACCAACAGCTACTACAACTCACACCGGGCGACCGTGGCAATCGAGAGGGCTATATCCAGCTGCTGGCACGTAGCGGACGTATCGAAGCGGCGCGCAGTGAGTTGCGACAGCTCTGTCAGTTATATCCGAAGGATGCCGCACTCCACTTAGAATTAGTCGATTATTCCAGCCAATTGGACGATGAAGCCGGCGTCCGCTCGGCGCTTGAGGCCTATGCGCAGTGCTTATCCTCGGACTCGCATGACGCCCTGCGTGTGACTCGCCTGTATGAACGTTATGGTTTCGAAACCGAGGCGGGGGCCCAGTATGCCGCTTTGACCGAGCGCTTTCCTGAGGATGTGGACTGTGTGGAAAGCTATGCATTTTGGTTGATCCGTAACGAACGTGCTGAGGAAGCGTTGCAATTGTGGCAGGCGCTGTCGGAGAGTCAGCAGCGTGATGGTTTATTACGCATTGCGCAGTCGATGGTATCTGCACGGCAGGAGGGGGCGGCTTATACACTTCTAAAGGCTCGCTTGGCTGAGTTCGAAACGGACACGATTTATCTCCAGCAATTATGTCGATTAGCGATGAATCTAAATGCTGCGGAGGAGGCCTTGCCTTGGGTGCGCACACAGTTGTTGCAAGCACAGAGCGCACTGGAAGTCAGTGCGGCGGTGACCTTGGCCACTTCCGTGATTAAGGACTATCAAGGAGAGACGCAGGTGGTGCAGCAGTTACAGTCGGCGGACACATTAGTCCTGTCCGAGCTGAGCCTGTTGGCGCAGCTTCAGGAATTACAGGGCGATCGCGTTGCTTCCGAGGCGACTTTGCAGCGAATTCGTGAACATGGGGGCCTCGTCGCGCTCTCGGAGGAAGTGCGCATTTGGGAAAGTCGGGGACGGCGGGATGAAGCCTTGCGGGCGATGGAGCAATTGGTCGCGTTACCGGCAGGGCGCAATCCTGTGAATCTGCGTCATTATGTATCACTCTTGGAAAGCGAAGCCAAGTGGGAGCGGGCGCTCGTGGCGCTGGAGCAGTGGAAACAATTGAGTCCCGGCGATCCGCAGGTGTGGTTGCGCGAGTCCGACATCTTGGTCGCTTCGAATCAATTGGAACTGGCCGTGCGTCAAATGCGTCGTGCGCGGCATCAGTTTGATGACGAGATCGAGCTACAGTTACGCTTGGCCGACTTATACCGACAATCACAGCAATTCGCCGAAGCCGAGCGTATTTACTGGCGTCTTTATGAGTCGAATGAAGACCCCAAAGAGAAGCTGCGCTGGGTCGGGGAGCTGGCTCAGCTCGCACGGGCCAGTGGTGATTGGGACGGACTCATTCAGCAACTTGAAGCCCTTCGTGACGCAAACCGTCAATCGATCCTGCCATTGCTGGCCTTGGCGCAGGTGTATCAGCTTAATAATTACGTGGAACAGCGTCGTGCGCTCTTGCTCGAAGCCTCTATTCTGGAGCCGAACAATATCGCGGTGCTGGACCAATTGGCCACTGTTTATGAGTCCGTAGGCGACTATGTGGCGGCGGAGGCGAGTCTGCAGCGTATTGCAACTCAGAATCCCACGGATGCGAGTCGTCGTCGACTGGTGCAGTTTTACTTACGCTCTGGAGAAATTAATCAGGCCTTTGGCCTGATTAAATCAACCATGGTGACGCAGCAATCGCCTGAAAACTTGGAAGCCTTTGTCGATGTTTTAATGAGCAACGGCGAGTGGGATTATGCGGAAGCAGAAGCATTGAAAGCGCTTGAACAGTATCCGAATGACTGGCGGCTCGGCTATCAGCTGGCGGTTTGTTATCGTGAAAATGGGCGCGATGCGCAAGCTTTGCAGCTGTTTCTTGATTTGTGCGGCAAGGAGACTGAGTTGACGCGTCTTCCGGCACCGTCGACTGCGATGTCCAAGTCCATGCAAGAGCGCTATGCCACTCTGCCAGATGATCTGGTCGATTTGTTCCGCATTACTCAAGACAACTATAAGGTATTTAAATATCAGCAACAACATCGGCAACATGCTGCTGCTTCTTCAGTAGCGAGTGGCATCACTCGTTTTGTCGCCTTACCGGATAGTGTGTCGGCGCTACATCGTTGGACTGCCTTGCAGTTGACGAGACTGGTTTTGGATCTTTCAGCGACGCAGAGTCAGGCGACCATCGATCAAATGGCTGCCTGCGGCATACCAAGTCCTGAGCTATTGGTCGCGATGCAAAATGGGGGAGTGAATGGCAGTAACGCGCTGACGAGTGTACATGATTATGTGTTAAAACATCCCAAGGATGAGGTCGCGCTGGGTGTTCTGTTTCAATATATCGCAAATAATCCTTTCGCCGTCAGTCCTGAGGTCGTGCAACGCGGAGTGGACACTTTCCTAAAGAAATCTCCGATGCTAGGACTGCAATATGCGATGCTTCAACTGAGGATGTCGTCCGAAGAAGAACAGGATGCGTCACTGTTAGATGCAATTCTTAGCTCTTTGGAGTCTCTTGAATCGCTGGATGCACAGTGGCAACTGAACGTCATGTCTCAACTCCTCAATATCCATAATTACGGACAGGCGCTCGTTGAGATTCAATTTAACGAAGCGCAGCAGGCACGCTTACTTACATTGCTGAAGCACAGCTATCAGCAATGCGCGAATTCGACTGCTGGCGCGCAGGGCAAGTATTCTGTGCACGTGGCCTTTCATATGTTATCACTGTTGGCGATTGAGGCGGGCGATACCAAGCGCTTTTTGACGCAATTAGAAGCGCATCAGCAATTGCTCAAAGATCCAAAGCTACAGGCATTTTTGGCACAGATCATACCACACATTATAGTCAATCAGGCGAATGCCGAGTATGCTGCTCCGAGCTTTAGTCCGCTACAAACTGGCTTTGTCGAGCTGCCAATCGCGTTGTATTTCGAAAAGGGGGCTACGCGCAGGTCGGGCATGTCATTAGGAATGATGTCGGCGAAGCAACGGGCGCAAATTGACGCCTTGGATTTTGGAGCTCATTTAGACTCGATACAAGATCCGCGGCTACGTTTGTTAGCGGCATCGCGTGCGGATCAGATTGAGCAGTGCGATGCTTTGTTTGCCGAATTATTATCGGGAGACTCGCTGCGTTTTGAAGACTTGATCTTGTATGCGGGATGGCAATACGAAGTGAAGCAGCAGTCTGAAGCGGCGATGGCGAGCTTGGAGCGTGCTTTGGAGTGGGCAACGGATCGGCGACAGCGTAAGCAGGTCGACATGGCCATGGTGGGGCTCGGCGTCGCCTTGGTCCAAGCAGGGCAGGATTCGGTCGAAGAATTGGAAATCGCGCGCAATGCTGCCTTACGTTTAGAGCGCACGGCCTTTATGCCCACATCCGAGCGGCAATCTCTGGTCACTGCGATGACTGCATTGAAGATGAGCGATGCAGTGGCACGCTTGCAGACGGCTTCGACGGCCTCGGGAATCAATCCATTTGGTGGGGGGAGAGCTGTGTATCTCAATCCAGCAGCGCCGCAAAACCGATCGCAGCAAAACGATCCGAAGGAGCGAATGGTGGAACTGGCGAATGCCGGAAAACAGGAAGCGGCCTTGAGCATCGCAATTCGCGAGCTGAGGTCGGCGCTGCGCCAATATTCAAATAATCGCTATGCTTTGGATAATTTAATCAAACGCATACAGGCCGCCAATTTGAGCGAACTTGTCCTAGCACGCTTTAAGCCGCAGGACAGTGAAAGTCGCCGTCGCATGGAGCAATATGCTCAGTTGCTCAATGCATTTCACCGTCCTGAAGCAGCTGCAGTTGTTTGGCGTCAATTATATGATCTGCGTCCCACTGAGATCGCTTATGCACTTGAGGTTGCGCATGTGAGCGAGCCGAAGGTAGCTCAGTCCGTGTTACAGCAAGCATTGGAGGGCAGCAGTTCACACATGATCAATGCCGTTGGGCCATGGATCATTCAGAATCAACAACAGAATCATTCCTTCTCCTTTGAACAATGGATGCGCCTCATCACTTTAGCGACTGAGGTATTACAACAGGTTGATCCTGCAATGGATGGTTCGCAAAACTTTACTTGGGCCCCCTATTTGGCCCTACAATTTGCGGGGCGCACTCACATTGATAGTATGTCGTTTCCGAGTTATGTGAAACGCGGTCGCCAGTTGGACTTGAAAGGAAAGGGGGCTGAACTGGAAGTGCAGCGTGCTCGCGCGTATAAGGATCTTTGTGAGGCAATGTTGCGCCATCCGGATACCGCGGAACAAGGCTTCATGTTGATTTATCGTAAACATGAGATCTTGGACGAACCACTGGAGACTCCGGACTTACTCGCGCTAGCTCGTGCCGCGGTATTGTGTCGCTCTCAGAGGGAGTCATCCGCAAAAGTCACGTTGCAACACTCTGCTGGACCTTGGGCTTACGTGAGCAATGGAGCCAGGTATCATGGTCAAGCGCTGGAATCGAGCGTGCAACCGATCGTGTATTTGGCAGCGATGACAGCGCAGCAAGGAGAGTCTGCATTGCGCGCATTACAGGCCAAATTCGAAACGGTGAACCCCGAATACGCGCAAGATTTACGCTTTTTTGCGGATATTGTTTTTGCCGACGCTGCTTCAACCAATGTTATTGAGGAATTGCAAGAGTGGCAGGCGGAGTCTTCGGATTCCGCAACATCTGCACGCAGTGCTTTGATGCTGGAGTCGGTTCGACATGTCTCAGATCGTAAAGCGGCACTCTCGCTGCTCATGCCACATTATCTGCCCAAAGCGCAGAATTCGTATCAATGGCAGGCGCAGGATATTGAGCGGATTCGTGATTTCGCACTCAGCTTATTGAGCTTGGGTCAGCCTGACTTGCTAGAGGAATACTTCAACCGACTGGCAGAGGATGCGATGGGACCGCGTGCGGGCTGGGAGGCGCTGGTGCGGCAACCTAGGACCAACCATTATAGCTATGGTATGAATGTGAAGTCACCGAATCGGTATTATCATTTGATGCAACAGCTGGGGCAGTCGCGTGATTTAACGCTCGCCATCATTCGTTATGGCAATCGCAATGGCATCGGGAGTCCTAATTATTTGGGCAACCAATTGTCGGGGCAACTCAGAAATTTCACATCCGTGTCGTCTGCCTTGGAGTGGTGTGAGGCACAACAGCTGTTCACTGACTTGGCCAGCTTTGATCCCCTGATTGCTTTAGATCAGCAAAGCTTGCAATTGGGTGATTTAGCAGAGGCATTTCCCACCAATCGTAACACCGTGGTCTATGAGCAGTCCTTACGGATGATAGATTTCACGGGCGAGGCGAAGGGCGAAATGAAAAAAGCATTTATCGCTGAATTGAAACAGCGCGGTTTTGGCGCGCAATTGCTGGCGGCATTTATGCTGCAACAAGAAGGACGTGAGCTCGCGATTGCGGCCATCGAAGCCGAGGCTGAAAGCTTTTTCGCACTGCCTGAGTCACGTCGCGCCGAGTTGGCATTTTTGTATAAATATTGGCTCCGTCCTGGCACGTCGACCGAGGCCGATTCACCGGTGGTTCAATCGATGATAGAGATTTTCAATGCGGAGAGATTCGCAGTCATGCAGGCGTATCTCTCAGAGGATGCCGCGATGGATCCAAATCGCTATAGCTCAGAAAAACAATCTGTATACAAGTGGATCGAGAGCTACTGCTTAGTCGATCCGGAACTATGTGCGAAGTTGTTTGCGCAGTGGTCCAAGCGCGAACTGCAGTATCAAATGCAGAGCAAAGCTTTAGCGGAGCGGCAACGAATCTATGAGCGCCGTCGAATCTGGAATGCTCCGCTCAACCGTGGACGTAACAATGAAGAGGCCCTGCTTCCACTGAGTCAATTCTACGCATTGCTACAAGCTCAGGGTGACCCATATGTGAGCTTGTTGGATCGACAGTTTTCAGAAAATGTCGCGCGCCTATGGCAGACGGTCTTCGAGTCTAAATTGGGTTCACTGCAGGCAGATTATGCCAGCATTATTGCAGTGCTGCCAGAGCTTGCGCTGCAAATGGAAACGCCAGAGCAGCAAGCGATCCTAGCCGCAGGCTTGGCGCAATTTAGCCGCAATCGTGTGCGTCTCAAACAAGGTGAAGAAGAGGCATCTGTGGTGTCGGCTGTCACCGCATTGAATGCGGAATCAAGTGTGCTGGAGCGCGTGTTTGGGGCTTCGCTGCTCGCACAGATGGCGCGTCAGTCGGATCGAGACTTAGATGCGGCTAAAACCAAAGAAGCATTGGCTGAGGTCAAACAAGCGCAGTTAGAACGCGAACTACGTGCAGCTCAGGCCTTAGCGGATCTATTGGCAGATGCACAGCTCAGCTTAGAAGCGAAGCTGGGGCTGTTAAATGTATTTCTACATTATAATGAGCCACGTTTTATCGAGCAAGCTGTACTCGCGGTGTCGGTGGCCCATGTGCTGGAGGCGTATGTAGATGCGGGGCGCCCTGCGTTTAATGACGACTGGGCCGAAATGTTGTGGCGCTTACAAGGAGAGCACCTGCAATCATCCTGGCGAGAATCGCTGCTTCCTTTATTGCCTAAGCTGGTTCAACAACTGCCGACACAGATTCATCAGCAGGATCAGGACAACGCGAAGAAAGCGGTTCGGGCGGTGATCGCGATTGCCGTGGACTTGGGAGAGAGCGCGACCGTGCGCCAGTTGACGCGTCAATATTTTGGACTGATCGATGGTGATGCGCGGATACTCTTCGCACTCATCGAGGCGGGTGAAATCGAAGAAGCGATACGGATCACTGCGAGGGACGGCACATTTAGTACGAACAGTGGCATGCGATACACGCAGGCACTGCACAGGCATTTGCCTGAGTATTTGAACCGCATCACCAACCCGACTGTTAAGTATCAATTGAACTTTTCTCTGAGCAGCCTGCAAGATGCGAGCGACTTGCATGAGTCGGAAGTGCCGCTATTATCACAGCGCGCTGAGACCCCGCTCGCAGCATTCGGCCCGCATCGGGATACCCCGCAAGCAAGTCGGCAGTTAGCTCGCTTGTGTGAAGTGGCGACAGATCTGACGCTGGCGATTCCGTTTTTGGAAACACTGGTCGGAGATGCTGATTTTGAGGCCTTGTTAGCACAGTCCAAATCAGGTGACTCGGATGGGCGTCGTCTCGCGCAAGAGCGTTTACAGCTGCTCAAATATCTACTGCAAGCCGACATCAAAGCAGGCAATTTCGAGCGAATCACAGCGTTATTTGCCCAAATGGAAGGCATGCCTGAACATAATGATCTGCGAAAGGTGCGCAACGACATGCAAGACGGGCTCAAGCTCAGCATTTTTGAGGGCGCGGAGGCACGCACTGCGGAGGAGTGGCAGGCGTATCTGCCCTTGTTACGTGTGATGTTGCAAACTGCGATGCAGCCTAATTCGACCTATTATGATCATTTGGCCACATGCTACCTCATGTATCTCGTTGCCAACGTGGGAGCTGGAGAAGCAGAGTCGATTGGCGACGAATTGCCGGATACTGTCAAAAATCAGATTGCCGCGATGCAGGCGAGTTGGTCGTCGCCGGAAAGGATTTTTAGGTATGTGGGGAATGTTGCGGGACGTAAGCCGGAGGATGCAGGCAAGCGTCAGCTGCTGTTGAGGCACCTGCTATCTGAACCTGCACTGGTCACCACGCTATGGAGCAGCGGCGCGGATGCATTGGTGAGCCAACTGAACTACTCCAGTGAGGATGAGATCATTGATTTAAATGCGGTATTCCCGCGGGTGCTGAGCGCCAGCCATCCACGCGCCGATTGGATTCGTGAGCTTCAAGCAAAGCAAATGCTCAAGCAAAAGGATGTGGATACGAAGACCTTGTTACAGGCGACTGCGGTTATGCTAAATTCAAAGGACGGAGCCCAGGACTGGGGCACAAAGTTACGTCCGTTTACTGCGCATTGGAAGGCGCTTTATACTGATTTTATCGCAGATGTGGAGGGCGGGGAGAGTGCACAACTGCAGGCCTTTGCGGCTGAACTCAAGAAAATGGAAGCAACATTGAGCGATCCCATGGCGGCTCAGATAGGAGCCTTGTCGGTGTTTACTTATGCGGTGACGATCAACCCAAAGTCGGTAGATTTTGATCAAGCGGAGTGGCTGGCTGCACTTGCTGAGTCCGATTCTATCATGGTGCGTTGCTTCATATTGGGCTTACTCGTGCGAGATAACGGAGATCGTGATCCGCGCAATCCCTTACTGCGAGCTCAGTGGGAGTCTGTGCTCAAGGATGCATCTTTACCATTTCCCCTGCGCTTTAAGATCTTTTCGCAAGGCTTACGAAATAATAGATATAAATTATTAGGAGATCCGGAATCGCTCGAACTCGCTTGCGAGATGCTAACTTCGTATATTGAACGGGGCTATGACTTGTTCGACGGCTATGTCGGGAATGTGTTCCTGAAATACATCTATCGAGAGAAGCTTGCGGATGCAAACAATGCCGTGGTGCAAACGCTTAAAGATGAGTGGGTGGCGGCTTTACTGGCAGTTGAAAATCCGAAGTCGAGTTATGACGTGAATCGCACGCTGACGTGGGCCGTATTGCTTTCAATGAAACTGGGGGATGCTGAGTCGGTTGTGAATTTGGCGAAGCATTTCCCTGAAAGTAAATGGGCGAATGTAGATGTCTTGCTCTGGCTTCTGCGCTATGAGCTGTATGAGATCGCGGTGGATCAACTCGAAAAGCAGGACTTATTGGGCTATCGCGAATACAGCTTTGGCTATGACTCTAAAGTGCATGCGCACTTACCGAAGTTGTTGGAGCGCTTGGAAGATCCGGTGCAACGTTATCGTGTGGCTGTCACGGTGTCAGTCTTAGTGGACTCCAAGCAGTTTCCATTGGCTGCGGGTGAACCCAACCGTTCGGCACGTTGTCAGGCATTATTCCAAAGTTATTCAGAGCACGCCAAGGACCCTGGCGCGGATAAGTTGCTGGATGTGTTAACTGACGACGATGTCACTGCAGATTTGGCATTCGAGTGGGTTGTAGAGCAAACTAAGGATTGTTCGATGGAGGACTTTTTGGCGAAGATGAAAAAAAGGAAGCTCGATCGCAATCGATTGAGTTTATATACAAAGCGGCTCAGTCTTCAGGCCAAACATGGTGATCTCGCTTGGCCGCTTGCTGAGCTCGAAGCGATGCAGAGCATGGTCTTTGGATCGAGTGAATATAGCTGGATACGCCCTTATATTTATAAATTACATACTGCATTATATATCAGCTTTCTCGATCAAGTAGCCGCGCAGGATGGCCATGACTTGAGTCAATGGTTGCCAGTGTCTCAGGCCCTTTGCCGCTTGTATTGTAATAGTTCCTTTACACGCAATGCACGTAACCAGTTTCGTGGATATTTGTTTCATCTGATGGCGCAGCAAGTGGTCGCGCCAGGGCAGGAAATGACTGAGGCGATGCGCGCGGATTTATCCAATCCAATCTTAGACGAACAGCTCGATGAGTATGACGAGCGTTGTCTTTCCAATGTAGACGACGGCATTGGCTCGGGGACAAACGCTGCGGATCGCAGGCGCTTAAAGACTGCATTAGGACTGCTGCTGATGAACCCCAACTTCTATGAACAGCGCTGGGTGAATGGACCAAATGCGCTACTTGGACGTTTGACCTGGGAGACTACCTTTAAACGACGTGCAGTGACCGAATTGTTGACGGAGTTGATCTCAGAGTCGCATCCACGTGAGCCATGGATGGCCTATCTGCTGGGAGATTACAGCTATGGCGGGAAGGACGGTGATCCCGATGCAGCACTTCTATGGTTCACTCGAGCCCGCGAAGCGGCGCTGACGCGTCATCCTGATTTTCGCACGACTGCTGGCGATGCCACTTTGAAGATGGTGACTTTACTGCGTTCCCAAACAAACGGCGTAAAGCGAGCTTTACAATTGCTTGAAAGCACGCCTGCTGATTGTTTTTCCGACGAGGCAGCCACTCAGGCAGCGCAATTGCAAGCGCAGTTGACAGCCGAAGATTAAACGATGAGCGAGCTCTTTATTACTCAAATACGTAAGCGCCTAAATGTCGGGCGCATACTGCGTGCCTGGGTTTGGTGTTTGTTCATGGCTGCCTGCGCGGCCGTGCTCTACGCGGGCAGTTTTCTAGTGCGTGGCCATGCCGTCGTTTGGCAGAGCTATGGTATCTTTTTGGCAGTGGCATTGTGTGTCGGCGCGCTATTTGCCTGGCTGCGGCTGAGTGATCGGGAAGCGGCAGCACGCACTGCGGATTCCTTTTTCGGTCTGAAAGATGTGTTGGTGAGTGCCTATCACTTCAAACGACTCTCCAGCCCGACTGAGGCACATCGCCTGGTAATGGCTCAAGCGGATACAGCAGTTGCCTCTTTGTCGGCTGCGCAGATGCCCTTAGCTTTGCCGCGTCGGCTGTTACTTGCATGCGCTGCTTTGATGCTACTGTTGATTGGGCTCGCTCAAATACCGCCATCTGATCAGGTGCTGTCTGCGCAGCGAGCGGCACGGGAAAGCCTCGCTAAAAGTGAAGTCACACGTGATGCGCTGGACGCTTGGATCGATGCATTGGAAGCATCCTTAGATGAGGCGGAGCAAGAGGCGATTGACTTAAATGCCTTGCGTGAAGCGGTGGACGCGTTGGAGCCCGCCGAAGATACGCGTGATGCCATGCGGCAATTGGCGCGCTTGGAGTTGCAGGTGAGTGAACGAATGGAAGCCATGGACCAACGTGCGGACGAAGCAGTGCTGCAGGCAGTCGCTGAGGCTCTCCAGACGACTCCGAGTCCGGATGCACGCCAACTGGCAAAAGATTTGAAAGCGAAGGCATACCAGCAGGCTGGGGAAGCGCTGGGCGAATTGGCGCCAGACGCGGCGCAGCTGTCCGACTTGAGCGAACTTGAAAAACAGTTGGCTCGATTGCGTCACGTCTCAAAGCCGATGGCACAAGCCAGTCAGGCCGCACAGCCCGATGCGAAAGCGGCTCAGTCCGGCAGTCAGGCAGAGGCCAGCACTGCCGATCCAAATTCGATGGACGGTCTATTGAGTGATTTGGATGCCGCGGCGCAGCAAATGGAAAAGCTTGTAGAGCAGCAGAAGAGGGGGCAGGCCGATCAAGCTGACGCATGTCAGGCCTGTAATTCCCAAATCGGGGAAAAGATGCAACAAATCGGCCAGCAAATGACCAAGATGCAGGCGCGACAAAAGGCACAGCAACAGTTGTCAGAATTCCGGAATTTACTCAATCAAGCGCAGGCCTATGCGAGTGGCCAAGTTGCAAGTATGCAGCCCGGCTCAGGCCAACAGCCTGGCAATGGACAGCAAGCAGGCGAGGGGACAGACGCGTCGCGCCGTGAGGGCAGTGATCCTTTATTGCAAGGCAGTGAGCTGAGCAGCCTTCAAGGGCAGAAAAATGGCGGCCCTTCGCAAGGTATGATCGAGGACGCTGCGAGTGGCAGCGGCAGTTCGCAGCGCAGCACGCAAGCCGTGGCCCGCGAGCATCAGCGTCAGTTTGAATCCTTTGTGCAACGCGACGACATCCCTGATTCTGTCAAATTTGCAGTCAGTAACTATTTTGAATCCATTCACCAATCCGAGCCGATCCCTATTACAAATCCATGAGTCACACCATCGAAACGTCCGCACAGCACTTTAACGAAACCTTCAAGCGTATACAAGACGAGGTCAGTAAGTTCATCGTCGGGCAAGATGATATTATTGAAAACGTGCTGATCGCGATCTGTTGTGGTGGGCATGTCTTACTTGAAGGTGTGCCCGGGCTGGGGAAGACCGCGCTGGTCAATACCTTGTCGCAAGCCTTGGACCTCAAGTTCAAACGCATTCAGTTTACCCCCGATCTCTTGCCTTCGGATGTGGTGGGCACGCAAGTGTTGATCGAAGCGGATGGGCGTCGGGAATTACAATTTCAACAAGGACCGGTGTTTTGTAATCTTCTGTTGGCCGATGAAATTAACCGTGCCACTCCGAAGACTCAGTCATCCCTACTGGAAACGATGCAGGAAAAACGGGTGACCGTTGCCAATACGACCCATCGTTTGGGGCATCCGTTTTTTGTGCTCGCGACTCAGAACCCAATTGAAAACGACGGCACCTATCCGCTGCCTGAAGCGCAACTCGATCGCTTTTTCTTTAAACTCAATGTGCAGCTGCCCGACCATGACGACTTTATCGAAATATTGAATCGCACTGGGGGCAACGAACAGCCCCAGATTCAAGCCGTTGCCAATGGCAACGACATCATTGAAATGGGTCAGGTCTTGCGTGACATTCCGATCGATGAGGATGTGAAACACTTCTTAGTGCGCGTGGTGCGCGCGACTCACCCAGGGCATGAGGGCTCTCCGGAGCAGGTGCGCACTTATGTCAGGCATGGCGCATCGCCACGTGCCGCTCAAGCTATACTGGCGGCTGCACGCGTTCATGCATTGCTCGACGGACGCTTTCATGTGGCGAAGGAAGATATCCAGAAGTGCGCGATTCCGGCTATGCGGCACCGTTTGATTTTATCCTTCGAAGGAGAAGCGGAAGGCGTCGCAATGGACGAAGTCATCCGTGCCGCAATCGATTCAGCTTTGCGCGCCTAATGTCCGAAGCATCGCTTACAGATAAGCGCTTCATTCAGCGCTTGGACACGCTCTACTTATTGGCGCGGCGTGTCTTGGGCGGCACACTGCAGGCCGAGCGTAAATCGACTCGCAAGGGGGCGGGCATTACATTTGCCGATTATGCGGAATATCAAAATGGGGATGATTATCGCTCGATTGATTGGGGCGTCTTTGCGCGCTCGGACGAGTTGATCGTGAAACTTTTCGAACTGGAAGAAGATGCAACGATCTACGTCTTACTGGATTGTAGCCACTCGATGCAGTCTAAGTTTCACATGGCGCGTCAACTCGCGGCGGCGTTTGGTTATATTGGTTTGAATTGCTTGGATCGTTTAGCGGTGTATGGGCTCTCGGATCGCTTGAGCACGATCTTGGAACCGAGTCGTGGGCGTTCGAAGGTGTTACCGTTTTTACAGACACTCGATAGCACTAAAACCTGTGCTGAGGCTTCTGACTTCACTGCCTGTTGTCGCAATTTTCAGGCGCGTCGCCATCGGCGTGGCATGGTGATCGTGCTCTCCGATTTCCTATATCCAGGCGGCTATGCCGATGGGCTTAAGTTCTTGAACTGGCATGGGCATGACGTGTTTTGCCTGCAATTACATGATCCCGCTGATTTGAAATGCGACTTGAAAGGCGATGTCGATCTGGAGTGTGTCGAGAGCGGTGCACGCATGCGTGTGACTGTCAGCCCCAAGGAAGCGAGCGCATACGAAGCAGCCATGCAGGCGTGGAATGATGGCTTACGTATCGAGTGTGCGAAACGTGGGATCGGTCTGGCTTCGGTGACGTCCGATTATAGCTTTGATTCAGTGATTCAAGATATTCTACGCCGCGGAGGGCTGGTGCGATGAGTCTACTGAGTCCATGGTGGTTACTCTCGCTGATCGCGTTGCCGATCATGGCGGCCTTGTACTTCTTAAAAGTGCGCCCACGTCGGCAGGCGACCAATGCTTTCTTTTTGTGGGAACAGATCTATCAGCAAAACAGCAGTCGCGCGTTGTTCAAGCGACTGCGCGACCTGTGGTCCTTGTTGTTGATGTTGCTGGTGCTGGCACTGTTAGCCTTTGCGATGGCAGAGCCGGTCATTGAAACAGACGATTCCCGCGATTTGATCATTGTGGTGGATGCCTCTGCCTCGATGCAGGCGCAGACGGGGCACGGCACTCGGATGGAGTTGGCGCAAGCGGAAGCGGAGCGTTGGATTCGAAACTTGGATGGTCAGCGTCAGGCCGCAGTGGCTTCGATCAGCGACGGCTTGCACTTTCATTCGCATTTAAGTCGCTACCCACGTGAATTGCTGGATGCAGTGGCCGCGATTCAAGCGAGTGATATGCCGCTCAGTGAGTCGGCGGTGCAGTTGCTTGCCGATTTATTGGCCGAGGATGCGTCCTACCGAATTCTGTTCATTACCGATCATCCGTCGAGTCGAGCGACATTGCCCGCAGGACTGGAATACTGCGTGTTGGAGCTGGAGCCTGTTAGCAATGCCGGGATCGTTGCCGCAGATGTGCAGTGGCAGCCAGGGCGTTCGGATGCGGCGACTTTTTATCTGCGTGTGCTCAATCGTGCCGCGTCCGAACTGTCGGTTGATTTAGAACTACGCCATCTGGAGACCGGCGTGGTGGCGAAGCTCTTGCCCTTGACGATCGCGGCGGATGCTAGCTTTGAAACTGTATTTGAGCTCGCCGGGGTCAGGCCTGGAATGTGGCAGATGTCTTTGCTGCATAGTGATGCCTTGGCCTTGGATGATACGATCACGTTGGGCCTCAACCCGCGACGCCCGATCACGGTCCGTATTGAGAGTGAGCACCCCTGGTTTTACGAGAATTGTGTGCGTGCGTTTGCGCAAGCCGGCGGTGTGCTTCAGCTCTCAGAGACAACCAATGCATCGCTACAATTAGTCGAAGGGCAGGGCAGCAGCGATGCGCCCACAACATTGATCTTCAACCCCACCGGCAGTTCGCCCTTTTGGGAATCAGTGGGAGAGCCGATTGCGGTGGAGCTAGCGGAAATACTTACGCCCAGCCATCATTTTCTTGCGCATTTGGATGTGCCTGCCTTGCGCTTTGCCGGTGCCCGCGAACTCGTGCCTGCGCCCGGCGCGGTGGTGCTAGTGGCCGCCGACGATGGCACGCCGCTGATTTATAAAATCACGCGTGCACAGCGCAGCGCCTTGGTCGTGAACTTAGACCCAAATGCTGGCAACTTTTTCCTATCCCCATGGTTTCCAGTGATGGTGCATGCGGCGGCCCTGCATCTGTCTGGCCGTGAGGCTGCGATTGCTCCGGTCTACACGACTGGTCGCAACGTTGAGGCGCCAGGCACGCCCACGACGTCCTGGACGATGTCTGCGCCACACGATCGCACGAGTATCGTGACCGGTGGACAGAGCATGCGGCTGCCCGCTGCCGGTACTTATCATTTGAATACAGACTCATTGGCTTGGGAGTTTGGAGTTGGACTGCTGAATGCGGAAGAATCGAGTTTGACCGCAGCACCCCGCACCGAAGTCCAGCCACGAACGGGCAGCGTGTCCTTGGCACATTGGCTATTGATCGCCGCGATTTTCTTACTCGTGGTGGAATCATTACTCTATCACCGGAGGCTTGTCGGCTAGACGCGGCTATGGAATTTTTATCATACAAACCATTGTTGGGCGCACTGCTACTGATCGTGCTTGGTGTCGCGGTGAAGACTTCTTTAGTGGACCGACCGCGCGGGCTGAAGTGGGCGTCGGCGGGCTGCCGCATGTTGGCCGTGTTATTGCTCTTGTTCGCGCTCTGTCGGCCTTATTGGAGCAGCGAAAGCGAGCGCTTGCATGTGGTCTTTTTACTGGATGCCTCGGAGTCGATTGAAGCGACCGAGCTACGCACGGCCTTGGCGGAAACGCAGGCTGCGATTCAGGCCTTAGGCGCGGGAGACAGTTACTCGCTCTTTCTCTTTGGCAATGGCTTACGGGCAGCCACAGACGAGTCAATCGAGGCCTTTGTCGTGGCGAGCGAGCAGGGCACGAGCGATGCAGAGTTTCGCTCTGCGAGTCGCTTGGGTGACGCCTTGCTGGCCTCGCGCTTGAGTTTCCCGTCCGGCAAGGCACGCCGCGTCGTCGTATTTTCAGATGCTCAGGTCAATGGTGGGAATCTCGCGGATGCCCTGTCACAGCTTGCGGAGGAATCGATTGATGTGTGCTTTCGTAATTTGCAATCCTTGCAGGCGAGTGAGGCGGCCTTGTTGAGTTTCACGCCAGCCACTCCGTTCGCCTTTAAAGGTGAGGTGGTGCGGATGCGTGTGGCGATGCGAGCGAATACTGCCATGCCTTCGCGCTTGAGGATACTGCATCAAGGGGTGGTCCATCTGGAGCAAGCCGTGCAATTGCCTGCCAATGACTTGTTGGAGGTCGCTGTGGATATTGAAATGCTCAGCTCTGGTGCCAGTCGCTGGACTGCGGAACTGGTGCCAGAGGCGGATCACTTTCTCATCAATAATCAAATCGCGACCACGGTGGAAGTCAAAGGGGAGCCTCATGTGTTGGTCATTCACGAAGATCCCCGGCAGATGCGCTCCTTTGACCGAGCGATGAAGCAGCAGGGGATCGAACTTGATGTGCGCGGGGCGCGCGGTTTACCGGATACCATGGAAGGCATGCTCGCCTTTGACGCGATCATTTTGGCAGACGTGGCGGCGACTGATCTCAGACCTTTGCAAATGGACTATTTAAAACGTTACGTCACAGAGTTTGGTGGCGGGCTCGCGATGTTTGGTTCTGAGAACTCCTTCGGGCTGGGTGGCTATTATCGCAGCGCGGTGGAAGAGGTTTTGCCGCTCAGCTCACGTTTTGAAAAGGAAAAGCAAAAACCGTCGTTGGCGATGGTGCTGGTGATTGATAAGTCGGGCTCGATGAGCGGAGTGCCCATTGCACTGGCTCGTCAGGCTGCTAAAGCGGCGGCGGAACTCTTAAACGGAAATGATCAGATCGCAGTGATCGGATTTGATAGTCAGGCGGTGGTCATTTGTGAAATGACTTCGGCCTCCAATCAGATGCTCGTCGCCAGCTCGATTGATTCCTTGCAAGCAGGAGGTGGCACCAATTTACAGCCAGGCATGCAACTGGGCCAAGATATGCTGGATCGTGCTTCCACCCGTATCAAACACATGATTATCTTGTCGGATGGTCAAACCGGGGGCGGGCAATATGAGGCGATGGCGCAGGAGATGGCCAATCGCGGTGTCACGATTTCGACGGTAGCGCTCGGGCAAGGCGCCGCGCGCGAGCTGATGCAAGCCATCGCACAGATAGGAAAAGGGCGTTACTACGAGACCAATGATCCCAATTCCGTGCCGACGATTTTCACCAAAGAGACCATGCAAGCGTCGAAGTCTGCAATCAAAGAAGACCTCTACGCCAGCGTGCAAGCCGGTGAGCATCCAATTTTGAGCGGCTACGAGCGCAGTCAATTACCAATGGTTCTGGGCTATGTCATGACACGACCGACCCCGACCGCACAGGTCTTACTGGTGGCCGAAACTGGAGATCCCTTACTCGCAGTATCACGTTTTGGGCTGGGCACGGGACTGGCTTATACCTCGGACCTGACGGATCGTTGGGGCAGTGAATGGCTCTCTTGGCCCAGCGGATCGAAGTTTTGGGCGCAAGTAATCCGCGGGATTTTAAAGAAAGAGTCCGGTGCAGGCATGTCCGTCCAGTCCTCCGTGCAAGGGGAGCGCATGCAAGTGCAGGTCTTACGGCAAGACCCGGGCATGCGGCCAGTCAATCAATTATCATGGCGTGCCGAGGCACTGGATGAGCGCGGACAGACGCATGTGCTGGAGTTAACACAAAGCGGACTTGGGCAGTATGCAGGCGAACTGTCGCTGGCAGGACTGGATCGCTTGGTATTAAACATTCGCGACCTCACATTGGGCCGCAGTCAAGTGCTGCGCTGGCAGCGTTCGTATCCAGCCGAGTATCGACTCGGAGCGAAGCCCGCGCCGGAATTACAACAAGTGCCAGCGTTCACCCCAGCAACGATCCGCGATCAGCTAGTGTCAGCATCCGCGCTTCAGTCGGCCACGCCAGTCTTTGTGCTCAGTGCAATGTTCTTATTACTGCTCGGTATTGTGCTGCGCAGGGTGTAGTATCTAAATATTCTAGATTCAGCTTTCGCAGAACCTTAGCGCGTCACAATCAGTCGATTTTCATGTGAATATTTAAAATTTACGATCTCTCCCGTCATTATCAGGCGGATCGCTTCTTCGATAACAGGGAGTGGAGCAATAAACCATTCGCGTGGGGTATGTCGTTTCCCCTTATTATCAAAGACGTCCACTTCCAGGCATGCGTGTCCAAAAAACTTGTGTAGTATTAGCTCTAGTTTGTAACCGGTAATTCTTCCCCCACCTATGCATGAGTTGATTTCTGTTTTAGTATCCCCGGATGCAATTCAATCAATCAAAGGTAGTTCTGTTTCATGGTGTGGTCGATTTACGCAAAGGTGCCTCTGGCTTGGTGGCTTTGGTGGACGATCCGGAGCCGGGGACTTGGTATTTATTTAGTAACCGCAGTCGCAGTTTGATGAAGTGCGTGCGTCTGGATCGCTCGGGACTCTGGATGGGGTCGCGGCGCTTGAAGCAAGGCCATTACCGCTGGATCGAGCGCAGTCGGGGCACTTCAGTGTTGAGCGCCAGAGCCGCCGAGGATCTATGCGAAGGCAAAAAGCCAAAAATTTACGAATAAGCTCTCAATTGCGCTTGTACTTCCTCAGTCCCGTGTTAACGTCTATTAGATTAGCAGTGAAGTAACAGTCGAACAGTTTCTGGCCGAGCGCGCGGCATGGGAGCGAGAACGCAAGCAGTTGCTGCGCCGCGATGAGCGCAATAGCCGTGAGATCTTACGGCTGACCAAGTTGATCGGCGCCTTGCGGCAAAAGCTCTTTGGCACCGGCCGCGGCGAGAAGGTCGATCACGCTCAACTGGAGATCCAACTGGGACTGGCTGAGGCGCAGTTGACAAGTTTGCATGCCCAAAGCGGTGAGCGTGAAGACGAAGCGATCGATCAGTTGGTCGCCGCAGTCTCCAGCGGCGAGCAGGAGCCAGAGGAGCGGGTCAAGCGCTTCAGTTTGCCCGATGATATCGAAGAGCGCACCGAGCGGATCATCCCCGATGAAGTGATGGCCGACCCGGACCGCTACCGCGAGATCGGTGAGCCGGAAGTCACCGAGATTATCGATCTGGAACCGGCCAGATTTATCAAGATCCAACAGGTGTTTCCCCGTTATGTGGACAAAGCAGACCGTGCCGCAGCCCCACTGACTGCACCACGCCCACCGCGTGTGCTTCTAGGCGGACTGGCCTCGGTGAGGCTCCTGGTCCACGTAATCCTGGCCAAGTATCTGGAGCACATGCCGCTGCACCGGCAGGAGCAATCCTTCAAGATGCGCTTCGGCGTCTTTATCAGCCGTAAGACCATGGGCGGGTAGATACGCCATGTGGCCGAGCAGTGGCTGATGATGATTTATGAATCAATCAAGTCGATGCTCAGCTCATCAATATTGATAAACTTGCTGCCCATTTTGATGATTCGACGGTCGCCGCTATCTTCCATCACCGCACCCGCCATGACGGAGTCGACCACCACATGCTGTCGCAGTTCTTCCGCTTCGCGTTCATCGAGATCGGGATACTTGGTTTGAATGATTTTCGGGATGAGAATCTGATTGATCACCTCGGGATCCACGCCTCCGGGCATCGCTTTTTGCATGGATTTATCCTGTAAAATCGTCGCTTTTAGATCATTGAGGTCCGATTCAGTAATGTCCTGCACACGCTTGGAACTCGGCTCTTTCAATCCGCGAATTTTCAATTCACCCGGCGCATTTGTTTCGTCGTCGGACACGCGGGTTTTGAATTTGAAATTTGGAGCGAGGACTTGCTCCATCAGTAAAGAACAGGTGATCGCCTTCAGCATATTATTCACCGCGAAAGTGACTTCATCGTCCTTCGCATCCGGTTGCGCGATCAGATTTGTGAATTGAGCATGCGTCTTGTTGGGACTATCCCGCGTGCAACGCCCGATAATTTGAATCACTTGCGTCAAGGAGCCTCGGTAGCCGACTGTGAGTGCATGCTCACAAAAGGGCCAATCGAAGCCTTCCTGCGCCATATTTGTCTTTGGTCGATTCACCCGCATTCGGGCTGGGAATGTGTAGGATCGTTTTCTTGTCCGTATCCAGCACCTCCGAAATGGCGGACATGTATTTGCCCTGATAAAAATGATACCCGATGCCGAGCGACTTCAGGTGTTCGTAACCGTTGAGTTGCTCGTAGTAGTTGTAAGTCACATGGCGAAACAATGCTTCGTCTTCGGGAGACAAGACCAGCACGCTATCACCGCGGAAGTAGGAGCCCGTCATCGCCACGATGTGAGCCTCTGTATGGGCAATCACATCGCGCAAAACTTCGCCGAGTTGATTCTCAGAATCCGCCGAAACATGGTGAAATTCGTCAATTGCCAACAGCACATTATCAAGGGCAGCGCTCTCGATTTCCGCAAAGGCGAAGCGCAGAGTGGCATGGGTGCAGAGCAACACCTTTTCGTCACTAGCTAGGAAGTCTTTAAACTGCTGCCGTTTACTGGATTCACCGCCACTGGAGCATAGGTCATAGCGCGGATTCAGTTCCCAGTCGTAGGGAAAGCCATAAGCCGACAGCCGCGTCGGTGCAAAGGAGGCCGCGATCGAGCGTTCCGGCACGGCAACGATGGTTTTCGCTATCCCTTGCTGGTGCATCCTGTCCAACGCCAGAAACATGAGTGCGCGCGACTTACCCGAAGCGGGTGGTGCCTTGAGCAACAAATACTGCGCATCGCGCTGCGCATAGACTTTCGCCTGCATTTCGCGCATGCCGAGCGCGTCGGTGTTCGTGCTTTGGCCGGTCTGGCCGTAATTAACTTCAATGAGGTTGGGCATTAGAGTGTTTTTAAAAGTTCCTGGCCTTTGGCGGTCAGGCGGTATTTTTGAGTCGGGCTACTTGGGAGGTTACTTGAGGGGTTACTTGGTGGGTTGGTCCTTTTACTCGGTTGCTACTTGGTCCCTCTACTTGGTCCCTACCTGGTCCCTTTTGGTTTGTTTCACTCACTTATGGTTTCCTATCTAGTTTTTTTGAAATACTAGTGTTTTTTTACTACTTAGTGCCTCGGCTGGTTAGAAGACGTTTTCACAACAGCGACATTTGCGGTTCATGCGGTGTCGGCACGACGCTGATGATGACGTAAGGATTGGGCGCTCGCTTGTTATGGTGTTGGAGTGTCGTCCCGAGGACAATGGTGAGGTCGACATTCTCATTTTTAACGAACGATTCCCAATATTTTTCACGGACTTTCTGCACGGCAATCGCTTCGTCGCCGTTGGCACGTTGCAGGCAATTCCAGTAGAGGGCTCCAATTTCCCAATCTTCGATCATCATTTTGGACACCTTGCCTTTCACATCACTGATTCGATACGAAAACTTATAGGGCAGCTTTTACACCTGCGGTGCAGACCAGTTCTGCATATTTACTTGAGAGAGTGGGGTAGGTTTTAACGGTAATCAGGATGCGCTCGATCATAGATGCGTTACTTTATAGCCCACTTGAGCTTCAAGTAAATCGCTAATGCAATGACGGTGACAACAATGTGGCTCCGCTTCAAAGCAAGTCAGAGCGACGCGTTTGCTTTTTTCGATGATTGTTCGCAAGCGTTTCAGCCCTTCGGTGCGAGTCGGAAGCTCCACGCGATAGCCAGCAAACAGTGTTTCATAATCGGACATGGTGTTAAGTTCTTTTCGCTTGTCCGATGCAATACCAAGTTCCGGTAGGTGAATATACTCGATCCCTAGGTTCGGTAGCACAGTTGACAACATCTTCGATGAGAAGCCGAATTTACGGCTGAGTGGATTGCGGCGTACATCGCAAAGCACCGCCACTCGATTGCGGATCAGCTTGTTTATGTATTCCTCAAAATGAATACCCTCGTAACCGATGGTGAAGAGAACTGGGTCTATCGTGTTTTTCGGTTCAGGTAGGGCGTTTTTGACAGCGTCTACTTCAGCAGTGCTTAAGAGGCGATCCCGCATTTCGCTGTGAATTGCATAGTAGGGGAAGCGGCGGTAGGTTTCGTAATGCCCAGCCTCAGTCTCTTCGTTGTAGAGAAAAAGCAGCTTCTGCAGATCCATTTTCGAAAGCGCATCGCCTGCAGCTTCCAATAAAAAGAGCAGCAGGCGCTGACGCATATAAGTCGGTGCTTTTAATTTAAGAGCAGTTTTCATTGTTTAGAAATTCAAACTAAATTTGGTCGAGGGCAACCGCGAATCCTATCAAACACCGAGTCTACTATTTCCTCGCAGTTGATCTTATAAAAAAATGCAGGGACGCCTCTCGAAAGAACCGTCCCGCGTCCAGCTGTCGAAACTGACTGGAGAGATGTAATGAAGAAAATGGTCGCAGGACCTGTGTAGTCAATGCCTTTGTCGAAACCTGTAATCTCTTTATGCGGATGGCCAAATGCCATCTATATTGCGGGACTAATCCAGCTCGAAAGCAAAAACGGGCAGTAATATAATCTTGGTCGGCAATGTCTCGGAAAACTCTAAACGCATAAGAGTTCATCGAACGTTTGATCGTATCTGTTTCCGATTTTGGCTGATTCATTTTTTGCCCTTCGGTTCAGCAGCAATCATTGCCTCATAACGCTTGGCCATGCGCTCAGCCGCCTTGCGATCAGCGACGCACATTGGCAGCAACATCGGAGTAACGCATATAAGCAGAGAAGTGGTTATTCGCTAGAGCGTCAATTAAGACTTTGATCCGAATTTCACAAATTAGACATAATATATATTGTGCGCTACACGTCAGTTGGTCTGAGGGGAGCCCGAATTGGGCCTTTTAGTCTGGATTATTCGGCCAAGCCCCAACGCTTTGTGAATGGATAATAAATGAAGATGGCTTTGCCGATGACGGACTTTTCGGGCACGTAGCCCCAGTAGCGACTGTCGAGACTGTTGGCGGAGTTATCGCCGAGTGCGACAAATTTGCCTTCGGGTATTTCATTGCTGACACCGGGCCCAGTTAATAATTTGGGTGGATATGAGCCATTGCTGTTGGGATACACATAGCCGCCATATTCGCCTTCTTTGCGTGCGTTGCGGCCGTAGGCCTCGACTTCATCGCGTGGATGACCATCGACTAGCAATGTGCCGTCCTTGATTTCGAGCGTTTCACCGCCCACGCCGCCAATGCGCTTAATGTAATATTTGTCTACGTAGCTATTTGCGCCACCTTCGATGCCCGGTATGTCACGAGTGCGAAATACGAAAGGATCGCCAGCTTGGGGACGCTTGAAATGATAGCTGATACGATCTACAAACAAGGCGTCACCGAGTGTGATATCAAAACGTAGAATCGCTTCGCCTGCTTGAGCTTGCGAATGCAAATCCAAGGCGTAGCCGGTGCCGCTATTCGTGCGGATGAGCTCTGGCTCGGTGCCTGGAAAGCTCTTCAATAGCGCACTTTGCATGTCAAAATCAGCAGGCACGCGCAGGCTGTGCGGTACGCCACCGACGAGGACGGTGTATTCGGCCAAGATGGTGGGTAGAACGCCCCACTTCTTACCTTTGACTTGCTTGAAATAAATGCGCATGCCGCCATCTTTGGTGGCAGCCATGGGGATTTGAATGTCGCCGCTATTTTGCGCGATCAGTGCTTTGTGGCGTGCCCCGAGCGTCAGAAAACGAAAGGTCTTTGTGAGGGCTGCTGGCGCGTCATCTTTATCCTCATACATCACCGCATTCATCCCACTGTAGGTCGGATACATGGAGTTGGTGGGAATAATGAAGGGCTGGAAAAAGAAAGTTCGTATGCCGATCACGATGATGGCAGCGACCAGCGCGACTTCTAAATTGTCACTCCAAAAGGTTTTGGGATAAATCTTACCGCCGATCTTGCGTAACAAGGTATCGAGGCGGTTCATACAGGCTTCCAGCGGGCTCTCGCTAACTGCGGGATCACGCAGCATCGCATCTAATTCGGCCACAGCTTTATCGAGCTCGACCAAGCGTGCTTCCGACAAAACATCCCGCCGGTAATGATACACCTTGTTCGCTGCTTGTAGCAGTTCTTTACCAGCCTTTTTTTGTTTTTTGATACTCACGGCTTAAACTTGATACTGAGTGTGATCGGTGAGGCTAGCTAAATCTCGAAGCAAGCGCTCTATTTTGTCGATTTGAGGGCAAAGCGGATGTCGTGGATTAATTCGAGCGCTCCGGGGCTGTCGCCGTGCACACAGAGGGTATCCGCGGAGAGTGTAATCGGCTGCCCGCAACAGCTGGGTATTTGGCCTGTTTGAAACCATATTTTTAAGCGGGACTGTGCCTCGCCATGTGGGAGCACAGCGCCCTGCTCTACTCGCGGCACTAAGGAGCCATCGGGTCTGTAGGCACGGTCAGCAAAGGCTTCTTGCAACACGCAGAGCCCGGCCTTATTGGCCATTCGGGCAAACTGGCCGGCGGCCAGTGCGAAGGTAGCGATGGCCGGCGTTTGTTGCTGCAGGAATTCGATATAAACCGCGGCCAGTGTGGGCTGTGTTTCAACGGCATGGTAGAGACTGCCGTGCAATTTGATATAGCTCGCGCGAGTGCCTAGCGCCTGAGCGGAGCTTTGAAAGGAGGCAATTTGCTCTTCCAGTAAATCGCGAAATTCTGTGGGTGTTGGCAGGGCTTGCCCGCGTCCACCTTCCAATGCCAAACCTGGATGTGCGCCGATTTTTACACCGTATTTGAGTGCCCGCTCAATGCTGGCGCGGGTTTTATCGGGGCTGCCCGCATGATAGCCGCAGCCGATATTGGCAGCATCGATTAGCGCGAGCAGTTGTTCGGTCTGTTCCAGCGATTCGTTTTCGCCGAGGTCGCAATTGAGCATTATTTGAGCCATGAAAATGTAAGTTGGGTGCCGGGAGCGCATTGCACGAAGCGATCGAGATCCTTTGCAGCCAGCACGGCAATTTTCGCGTAACCGCCCACGGTGGGACCATCGTGTAGCGTGACGATGGGCTGTCCATTGCCGGGGATTTGAAAACTGCCTTGCAGCACGGGTTCGCTGGCGATGGATTCTGGGACGTCGAGTGAGGCACCTTCCAATCGATAGCCGGTCCGATCCGAGCGCGAGGAAACGGTCCATTTGCTGGCAATGAATTGCTGCTGTGTGTCGCGACTAAAGCTGTTGAATTGTGGTCCGGGATGTAGCGTGAAATGCGCGTATCCATGGGGTATGTGCTCTTGGGGCACACTTGAGATTCGACGGGCCACTGATTGGATCGATGCGTTTGGCTGCGACTGTTGCGCTAGCAATCGACTGCCATTCCGGATTGGATTCCCCATGCCATTGCGTAAGTCCATTGAAGCACTACCGAGCCAGCGTTCGGTTTTAAATCCACCTGGCAGTGCCAGATATGCGTAAAGACCCGCAGCCTTTTGATCGAATTCTAGTATCTGTCCCGCAACAAACGGCATCGCCGTGCCCGAAGCAAAGCGACTACAAAAATCCCCACCTGCTAAAGCCAACCAACAGTCTTCTAAAATACGGATTTTGGCGCCTTGCTGTGCCACTTCCAGCACCGGCGTATCGCTCGGATTACACAGCAGTGCATTGGCCAAGGCCATCGAACGGGCGTCCATCGCCCCACCCGCGGGCACGCCAAAACGACGCCAACCCGCGCGCCCACGATCTTGTATCGAAAGGCCAGAGCCAATGGAGAGGATTTCGATCAACGGATTTCCTTGGGTTGAAAACGAACTTGATCGCTTGGGGACAGCGCGAAGACCTCCTGTGCGTTTGCATGAGCGTGACGGGCGGCTTCCAAATCAAACAAGGGGAAGTCGGTATGGCCCAGCAGATGCCAACCGCCCGGGCTGGCTACGGTGTAAATGCCGGCATGTGAGCCACCGATTGCAACTGCGCCAGGGGCGATACGGTTGCGCGGAGACGCACGTCGTTCGAGCTGCAAGCGCGGGTCCAAGCCTTCCAAATACGGAAAACCTGGACTGAAGCCCATCATCCGCACGGTATATACGGGTGCAGTGTGCAGCTCGATCACTTGCTCAATACTTAAATTGCAGGCCTGAGCCACCCATTCGAGGTCGGCGCCGTTGTAGTAAACTTCAAAGATGTGCTTGCGCGAGTGAGCGAAATGGCTGCGTGGGAAATCCGGTTCGGGGGCGTTTACGAGTGGATACGCCACAAATGAGCGGATACTTGCTTTGAATTGCTGGTCACAGGCAATGCTTGGCCCGAGCAGTAAGATACTATCGTAGCCGACCACATATTCCTCACAGCCAGCAGGCAGGGCTTGCGCTAAACGATTGAGGCAAGCTGTGCGCTGCGCATCGCTGAGCTCGGCCAATAACAGCCCGCGGTCTCCGTAAGGCTTCAAATCCATATCATGAATCCATGCGAGGCGCCTTCAGAATCGACTCCTTTTGATAGGCGATCGTATTTTCTGCAACTGTGCCGCGAAAGGCCATTGTTGGCATGACTAAGGCCCGCTTGCCTAGAATGGAGCCGGGATTGAGCACCGCATTACAGCCCACTTCCGCGTGATCCGCGATCAATGCACCCAACTTGCGCAATTCTGTGGTGTGGCGAGAGCCATCGGGCAAAGTGATCGGCACATTGGCTTGATCGAGTCTTAGATTGGAGCAAATCACTCCGGCACCAAGGTGCGCGCCATTGCCCAAAATACTGTCGCCCACATAACTGAAATGTGGCACTTGCACGCCATCGAGCAATAGGCAGTTTTTAAACTCGCAGGAATTACCCAGCACACAGCCCTTGCCGGCGATGACATTGCCACGTATATAC
>CEUD01342450.1_pt1 | contig 28273 bp, 25 predicted proteins | sample 356481 | NCBI WGS metagenome assembly CEUD01 (sample SAMEA2623314, study PRJEB7988) | marine metagenome | isolation source: saline water (ENVO:00002010), including | reverse complement strand
CCGACGGTGCGATTCTGGGGTCGGCTGAGTTTGTTCGTGGCTTTACGGGTGCGTGGCAAATGGAGCGTGGGCGCAAGCATCCTCCGAAGGTGAATGCGATGCGTGGTGATTGGGGTGGCTTGACTGTGATTCAGGGGCTGCGAAGGCAGGTGTTTGGATGAGGCGACCGGCTTTAAGACTCTAATTCTTCTTCTTTAGCGGTCAGGGCGGGTAAATATTTTTCCCGTGCGAGGCGCCAGAAGACCAGGAAGAAGGCGGTGAGGGGGATTGCGAGGATCATGCCTAGGAGTCCGCCTAGGGCAGCGCCCCAGAAGAAGACGGAGAATATTATGAGCATGGGGCCCATTCCTGTTTTATCCCCCATGATGCGGGGCGTGAATACGTAGTCGGTCAATAGCTGACCTATTATAAACACTACGGCACAGGCGATGATGAGGCCGACGCCGCCATCGTCCTGTAGATAGGCGATGGGCAATACGGTGACGACTCCGAGCATGGTACCGAGATAGGGTATGATATTGAGTAAACCGAGCACTATGCCGAGTATGAGGCCAAACTTAAGCCCCACGATTCCGAAGCCAATGGCTAAAACGATGCCAAGTAAGAGACCGATAATGATTTGTCCGCGGAAAAATGAAACAAGTATTTGGCTGAATTGCTTGGCCAGAAATACGAGGTCTTTTTTACGCTCTTCGGGAAGGAAGCTAAGTTGTTTGTCGATGTCTTTCCAGATGTTGCGATCGCCATTTAGGATGAAAAAGAGGTAAACGGGGATGATTGAATAGGCGGCGATTTTGCCAAAGATACTGCCTAGAAATGCGAGCATTGAGCCTGCGGATGATTGAGCGTGCGCTAGCGCTTGCTTTAATAGATCCGTGTTGCCTTCTAAGAAATTCATCAAATAGACGTCCGGCGATTCGCCGAGTTGCTCAGTCAGCCACTCCCAGATAGAGGGGGCAAAGCCTTGGGCGGATTCTAACAGGCGAGTGAGCATACCAGGGGCTGCTTTGAGAAAGTCGCCTGCGTTGTCGAGGGCTGGTGGGACGACAAAGACGGCGATCGCCGCGAGTGTCATTAAAACGAGCGCGAAGAGTAGAATAATACCGCCGACGCGATTGAGGCGTGTCTTGGTTTCGCAGAGAGTGATGATGGGGCGCAGTAGAGTGGCGAGGATGGCTGCGATGGCGAGTGGTAAGAGGACGTCTTTGAATTGCGTGACTAACTCGCGCAGTAGCGCGAATAGAAAGTAGGCCGTGCATGCGAGGAAAACAGTCGCCAATGCTGTGCCACCTGCTGCGACGATACGTTTTTGCGAGGGCGAGAGGAAGGGTGTATCGTTTTCGGACATAGTTACTAGCCAAGTTGTCGGCGGTTGAAGCGCAATCTCGTATTTCGTCGGGCCTGATCGGTCTCAAATATACTTCGAGTTTAAATTTGGATTCAGAGTGTGCGTGAAATATTCACTTTTAAACTGAGCTTTAAAGCATTACTCACAGACGAGCGGTGGCATGGGTAAGCCGAGGCTAGTTGATATGACATGCACTAGACTGAGCTCTTCTTGGGCCACTTTGCCGTCGGCCAATACGACTGCGAGTGCGCCCTCGAAGATCACCTTTTTCTGAGGCAGGGGCAAGTTGACCAGTAAGTCTAATGCTGCCTCTAAGGCATCGAAGCTGATGTCCTCTTCCGGTAATAGAATGGATTGCTTCAATAGGTAGCGATCGCATTTACGTGCGCCGGCTCGGAAGGCTAGCTCGCGCGCCTCTGGTTCAACTGCGGTCGTATAGCTGATGGCTGAGAGTAATACGCAAAGTGGCATTTCCAGCTGTGCCGGCGGAAGCGGTTTTACTTGCCGCGAAGGGCTGCGGCGTGTGCGCACATAAGTTGCGACGGCGCGCAGTAAGGCGAGTTCTTCGAGTTCGATTGCGCCGTCACTATGCGCCAGTTCACGTATTAAATCAGCTTGGGCTGCCAATGCATCGATACCTTTTGCCGCTGCCATCGGAAGCGCGAGTTCGAACAGAGCAAAGCGTTGATTCAAGCTCAATGCACGCAGGCGTGGCAACCAAGCTTCTGTTTCACGGTACACCGCGCCATCGACTCGCGATTTGATGACTTGTAATTGGGGGCCATCGTCTGCGCTGGCGCTGGCTGTGATTTGCAAGCCCAGCAAAACTGCGGTAGCGGCCTCTGGGCTTTGGTGTAGGCGATTCAAGTCTTGAGCAATTTGAGCATGTATTTGCTCTGCACTGAGAATGGCAGCTGCGCTGACTTGCCCAATACTATTGATGAAGTCATGCGCTTGGGGGAGGGACGTCTGTGGCTTCGGTTGTTTGTGCGCGTTGCTGGAGCGTTTGCTGCGTGTGACAGTTTTGGCAAAGCGTCCATCCCAATTGGGCTCAATAGCGCTGATCCGTTGTTCGAGTGGGGGGTGGGTGGCAAATAGCGGCACGCTTCTTGATTTGAGTGCATTGGCAAAGAAGAAGTGCGCAGTTTCTTGCGAGTGAGCATTGGCGATGCTGCCGTGGAGGGGCGCGCCGCCGATTTTTTTTAATGCCCCTGCGATGCCTGAGGGGTTTCGAGTAAATTGTACGGCCGCAGCGTCCGCCAGAAACTCTCGTTGGCGCGAAATCGCACTTTGAATTAATCGACCGAAAAATACACCGATGTATCCGATTGCCATTACGGCTAAGCCAATCAGCATAATTGCGACCACGGCTCCACCGCCGTCTTTGTCGCGGCGACGGCCACCACCGCTGAATAGGCTGGCACGTGCGGTGCTTCTGAAAAAGAATTGCCCGAGCACGGCGATGGCCAAAATGCCAAACAATACTCCCATCAAGCGAATGTTTAGGCGCATATCGCCATTTAAAATGTGGCTAAATTCGTGCGCGACTACGCCTTGTAGCTCATCTCGATTCAAGCTGCGCATGCAACCGCGTGTGACTGCCACAACTGCGTCAGCAGGACTGAAGCCAGCCGCAAAGGCATTGATCCCATCTTCTGGCAGTAGATAAACTTCAGGCATCGGCACTCCCGAGGCAATGGACATCTCTTCGACGATATTCATCAGTTTGCGTTCGTCGGGGTCCTGTGTGCTTTGCTGAATTAGGCTGCCGCCCATTGAACGTGCCACGTAGCCACCGCCCGAGCGTAGTTGTGCGATCTTGTAGAGCGAGCAAGTGCCCACTAAGGCGCAGACAGCCGCAAATGTGCCGAAGAACAGTTCCGGTTGCCACCAGATCATGGGCGTGCCTACTTGAGCCTTTGAATCAGAGAGTCCGCTCTCCATGACAAAGACCACCACCGCATACAACGCGATAGCGATACTCAGAACAGCCATCGCGAACAGTAGCACCATTAGGCGCGTGCGTTTGCGGGCCAGTTCTTGGGCGTCGAAAAAATCCATTGTGAGAGCTTTGCAGTTTGCTTAGAAGCTGACTTTTACGGCTTCACGCTCCTGTGCTTCTGTGATCTCGAATAGCTGTGCTTCGCGGAAGCCGAGTGTGTTTGAGAAGAGAACTGCCGGGAAGACTTCACGCTTTGTATTATAGGTCATGACCGCGTCGTTGTAGGCTTGGCGGGCAAATGCGATCTTGTTTTCCGTGGAGGTCAGTTCTTCGGTGAGCTGCATCATATTTTGATTAGCCTTCAAGTCGGGATAAGATTCCGACAATGCAAAGAACTTTGACATCGCGCCTGTCAGCGCAGTCTCTGCACCCATAAGATTCTTGATGGCGTCTGGGTTGCCTGGATCGCTCGCAGCAGCCTGTCCAGCAGAAGCGGCTCCGTTACGTGCAGCAATGACTGCTTCCAGCGTTTCGCGTTCGTGCGATAGGTAGCCCTTTGCCGTTTCGACTAGATTGGGAATTAAATCATAACGGCGCTTCAGTTGAACATCAATTTGAGCAAAGGCGTTTTTAAAACGATTGCGCAAAGTGACGAGGCCATTGTAAACGCCCATTACCCATAGCGCGATCACTACACAGAAGGCCACAAATATAGCTAATAGTATCCATCCAATCATCATAATATTTCTTTTTGTTGAGTCATGTGAGCTGCAGTCCTGGTGCACGCTTGCTCTTCATTTAGAATTTTAATCATTAATAAGAATTGCTGCGAATACAATTACTGAAAAAAAGAAAATCAAACCTTGGTTATGTGGCCTGAGTGTCTTTATCGGGAGTCGCAGCTTCGGCTATATCAAAAAAAAAGGACCCCACTCGTTGGAGTGGGGTCCTTGTCAAATATTGATCTCTATCGGCTGATAGAGTTACAGTGCTCGAAGACCTTACTTCTTTTTCGCTGCTTCGCGCTCTTGAGCTTCCTTGATCACTTGATCGGCCACGTTACGTGGTGTGGATGCGTAGTGCGAGAATTCCATCGAGAACTGACCACGGCCGGAAGTCATAGTGCGAAGTGCGCCGATGTAACCGAACATTTCGGAAAGTGGAGCGTCTGCCTTGATGCGGATACCGCCATTGCTGGTGGGCTCCTGAGTCTTGATCATACCACGGCGGCGGTTCAAGTCGCCGATCACGTCACCCATCTTGTCGTCTGTGCAGAAAACGTCGAGTTTCATGATAGGCTCGAGGATCTCGGCGCCAGCCTTTGGCATGGTTTGACGGTATGCCGCCTTAGCAGCGATTTCGAAAGCAACTGCAGAGGAGTCGACTGCGTGGAAAGCTCCGTCGTCAAGTGTGATCTTGAAGTCCAAGCAAGGGTAGCCAGCAAGCACACCCTTTTCGGTGGATGCTTTGAAGCCCTTTTCAACTGCTGGCCAGAATTCACGAGGCACGTTACCACCGACAACCTTCGATTCGAATTCGAAGCCAGAACCTGGCTCGAGCGGCTCGAGTGTGTAATCGATCTTCGCGTACTGACCCGAACCACCGGATTGCTTCTTGTGGGTGTATGAATCGGAAACGGTCTTAGTGATACCTTCACGGTAAGCAACTTGTGGCTTACCAATCACAGCTTCGACACCGTAAGTGCGCTTGAGGATGTCGACCTTAATGTCGAGGTGAAGCTCACCCATACCCTTGAGGATGGTTTCGCCAGAATCTTCGTCGGTTTCAACGATGAATGTGGGGTCTTCCGCAACCATCTTACCGATCGCTGTGCCCATCTTTTCCGCGTTACCTTGGTCCTTTGGCTTAATTGCGATGGAGATAACCGGCTCAGGGAACACCATAGGCTCGAGTGTGGCCGGGTGTGCAGGGTCGCACAGTGTGTGACCTGTTTGCACTGACTTCATGCCGAGTAGGGCGACGATGTCACCCGCTTGTGCGGATTCCACTTCGTTACGCTCGTCGGCGTGCATCTCAATGATACGGCCGATACGCTCTGTTTTACCAGTGAAGGTGTTGAGCACGCTAGTGCCCTTTGTGATTTTACCGGAATAGATGCGGGTGAAAGTCAGGGCGCCGTATTTGTCGTCCATGATCTTGAACGCAAGTGCGCGGAGTGGCTTGTCGACATCAACGATGGCGAATTCGCCTGTTTCTTCACCTTCAGCATTCACTTCAGGCTGTGGCTTGACTTCAGTCGGAGAAGGTAGGTAGTCGACAACAGCGTCGAGCACGTTCTGCACACCCTTGTTCTTGAAAGAAGAACCACAGTAAGTTGGGAAGAAATCGAGGTTGATGGTGCCCTTGCGGATGCACTTCTTGATAGTCGCCAAGTCAGGCTCGTTGCCTTCGAGGTAGGCTTCCATGGCCTCGTCGTCTTGTTCGACAGCTGTTTCGATCAGCATCGCGCGGTATTCTTCGACCTTGTCGACCATGTCCGCAGGTACTTCCTTTTTCTCGTAAGCCATTGGATCACCGCTGTCATCCCATACCCATGCAGTGCGTGTGAGTAGGTCAACGACACCCTTGAGGTTGCTCTCAGTGCCGATTGGCAGTACCATGACGAGCGGGTTGGCGCCGAGGATGTTTTTGACTTGCTCGACGACCTTATAAAAATCAGCTCCGACACGGTCGAGCTTGTTGACGTAGATCAGACGAGCGACTTCGGAGTCATTGGCGTAGCGCCAGTTGGTTTCGGACTGAGGCTCCACACCGCCAGAACCACAGAAAACACCCACACCACCGTCGAGCACTTTAAGTGAGCGGTAAACTTCAACAGTGAAGTCCACGTGACCTGGAGTATCGATAATGTTGAAGCGGTGGCTGTCGAATTGTTGCTCCGAACCTGGCCAGAAGCAAGTTGTAGCTGCCGATTGAATCGTGATACCGCGCTCTTGCTCTTGTTCCATGAAGTCAGTTGTAGCGGCACCATCGTGCACCTCACCCAACTTGTGGATTTTACCAGTGAGCTTCAAAATACGCTCGGTTGTTGTTGTTTTACCAGCATCCACGTGGGCGAAGATACCAATATTTCTGTATTTTGATAGGTCGGTCATGATCGTATCGTATGTGTGTTAAGAGTCTGTTTGTGTGTGGTTTAGAAGGGCATCGGCGGGCTCGATCCGAGCCTTGAATTTCCAAAAAAGAGGCGGAGATTAGGCCTAGTTGGCCAGACTGCAAGGCAAGAAAACAGCTGTTTTTCGAAGTCGAGCTTCTTTTATGAATATTTAAGCGTAATTCCCCGCGATCTTTTTAAGCAGGGGAGTCGCTGAAGGCGGCATGAGTTCGCTGCGAGAACTCATATCAAGGAGCCGAGCCAGCGGCAGATGCGCCAATTGGTGATTTAGTATTTGATAGAGCGCCACTAGTGGCAGTATACCGCACCTGAGTGTGGGAATGTGGAGATTCATACTCTTTTTTTACTTATGCGTCGGCCAGGTCCGCGAGAATGTTACGTAGTTCGGCGGCCGGCTCGTCGTGGTGTTGCACTATTGCGAGTTGTAATGAATCTTCCAAGATTGGCTTCGCTGCGCTTGTTTGTCCGTTTTGTAGCATGGCCTTGCCCAATAGTATGCGCGGGAGCATCCAGTCATCGCGCGAGCCGGCGCACTTCTGTAGGTGTGGGATGGCGGCTACGGTGTCGCCTTCGTCGTAAAGTGCTTGTCCTAGGCTGAAGCGGAAGAGCATGTTGTCGGGCTTGGCGGCCACTTTGGGCAGGAAAATTTCGGATTTTTTCATCGGAGCGATCTTTATGAAATGTGAACGACAATGACGGTGATATTGTCGGGACCCTCGTTGTCGTTGGCCATATGGATCAGTTGTTGGCAGGTTTCTTTGGGGCTTTGTTTACGAGTGAGTTCTTCTTTGATAGCCTCGTCGGAGAGCACCTTATTCAGCCCATCGGTGCAGAGTAGCAGTCGGTCGCCAGTTTCAACAGTGATCTGTGTGCTATCGACATTCAGGATTTCGCCTTGGCCCACACAGCGGGTGAGGGTATGGGGATATTCGGGGGGCATGATGGCGCGTGCCGACTCGCCTTGGCGCTCGATTAGTTCCTGCTCCATCGTGTGATCAGTGGTGAGCTTTTCCAAGGCTTCGCCGCGTAATAAATAGGCGGCAGAGTCGCCCACGTGGCCAATTAACAACTGATCGCCTACGATTTGACCGATGGTTAGGGTGCTGCCCGCTCCGGTAAATGGGTGCGCCTCAAAGCCTTCTTTGGCAACGATTTGATTGATGCCGACGATTAGGTCGGTTAGGTCGACACGTTCTTCTTTCGAATCCACGCTGCGCATGGTCTGCTCCAGTAATTGCACAATGCGTTGGCTGGTTTCGGCACCCCCGGGGAGACCGCCCAAGCCATCAGCGACTGCATAGAATTGATGCGTGTCGTTTAAGAAGAGCGAATCTTCATTTGCGTGGCGAACTTTGCCTTGGTCGGATGTTCCGTAGGAGGTAACTTGCATTAAGAGTGATTGTACGAATTTAAGAAAATTATGCGAATACAGAATTTCGATTTTCGCGATTGAATCGTTGGTAGTTCTGCACCGGGAGTGCTTCTAAGAAACGTGCGCCATAAGGCTTTGTCAAAATGCGGGAGTCAAGTATGACGATATTTCCGCGGTCTTCGCGGCGGCGGATGAGACGACCGATGCCCTGGCGGAATTTGACCAATGCGTCAGGCACTGTCATTTCTGCAAATGGATTGCCGCCACGAGCGCGAATATATTCGCTGCGGGCTTCGCTGACTGGGTGGCTAGGGTTTTCGAAGGGCAGGCGCGCAATGATCACTTGCGACAGTGCGGGGCCGGGGATGTCGACACCAGTCCAGAAGCTGTCGGTGCCGAATAGCACGCCGTTGCCTTTGGCGGCGAATTGTTTGGTGATCTCCGAGCGCGCCATTTGATGCCCTTGTGTGAATAAGGGGCGCTGGATTTTTTTGAAAAAGGCCTCAGTGCGCTCACGAACTTGGCGCAAGTCGAAGTGACTGGTAAACAGCACGAGGGTGCCACCTTCAACGTGACGGGCGCACCAGCAAATCATATTCGCTAAATAATCCAGATCGAGACGTCCTTGCCCCGGTTCCGGTTGTGGGGCATCGCTGGCGATATAGATGTGGCAGTTCTCTTTATAATTGAAGGGTGAATCAACGATTTCTGCTTCAGCGATTTGGCCGCCGACGGTCTCTTGGAAGGCGTCCATATGGTTGCCATCGGATAGGGTGGCACTGGCTAGGATGGCTGCGGTTGCGCGCTGAAAAACGTGTTTACGCAGGTAGGGGGCGACATCAAGTGGCGCACTGCGTAGGGTGATGATTTGGCCCTTTTTGCCGCCCCGTTCGAGCCACTGTACGTGGTCCTCCTCTGCGAAGGTGATGAAGCCGTTGATGGCATCACGGTAGCCGAGTATACGACGGCGGTGATCGCGAAGTTCGTCTTGCACACGCTCGTCGTCACTTTTTTGGACCAGAGCTCCGAGGCGCTCGGCTACTTCTTTGAGCGGGCCGGTGAGGATATTGTCGCAAAAGTCCGGCTTATGAATGCGTTGGATTGGCTTTTTGACAAGGAAAGTGTCTCCTAGGTAGCCGAAGAATTCGTGCGCGGCGTCGATTGCATTGGTGACCGCATCTTGGTCCCAGGCTTGACCATGACGCCGGAGGCTTCCCCGGTTGGTGCGTTGGTTGTAAATACGTTTGAGCGCGCGGTCCACCGCGAAGGAGCTTACGTGGGTGCCGAAGTGATCGGTGGCGATGGCAGGAATGCGGTGCGCTTCGTCCAGCACCACAAAGTCATCGGCTAGCAGAATACCACGCACATCACCTTCAGGCTGCATGCCTGCGTTGATCAAGGAGAAGAGCAAGCTGTGGTTGACGATCACGCAATTGGCGGAAAGTAGCTGTTTGCGGGCGCGCTGGTAGAAGCAGGTGGCAGGGTCGCAATTCTTACGCGAGCAGGTCGAGCTGTCGGCGTTGACCGCATCCCATACGTCGGGCAGCGGGGCGGGGGAGAGCTCTTGGATGACTCCGTTCTTAGTGGTGGCTGACCAGCTGGCGATACGCACTAAGTCGGCGCGCTCGTCGCTTTTAAACATTTCTGTCTGCTTGCTGGATTGTGCGTCCTTGAGCGCGTTGCCCAGACGGGTGCTACAGCAATAGTTACCCTTGCCCACCATTAGAGCGGTCTTAAAGGCTCCGTAGCGCCGCAGTTCGGGCACTTTGGTAAACAGATTGCGACAGATCTTGAGATCTTTTTCGCGAATTTGCTCCTGCAAACTAATAGTATGGCTGGAGATGATAAAGGGGCGCTCGCTATTGATCGAGTGAATGATTCCTGGGACCAAATAGGCGAGACTCTTGCCGACACCTGTGCCGGCTTCGAACAGGAGTGGCTGGTCGGATTCGAGGGAGCGGGCGACCGAGAGAGCCATGGCGGCTTGCTCCGGGCGATGGTCCAGTTGCATTTCGTTTTGTAGATAGCCGCCCTGTTTGAAAATACTGTCAATGAGTGCGACCAAGTAGCCTTTCGGTCTTTCCACATTAGGCGTATCGCTGCCCCCGCCTGAATTTTCGATGAATCCGATCATGCTAGTATCGAGCCGCGGCTTCTGCACAGCGCATGCCGTCGAGTGCGGCGCTCACGATGCCACCTGCAAATCCAGCGCCTTCGCCGCAAGGGAATAGTCCAGCTATCTCGGGGTGCTGCAGACTTTTTTCGTCGCGCGGGATGCGCACTGGTGAGCTAGTGCGGGTCTCGAAGCCGATTAAATTACATTCCTCTGTGATATAGCCGCGCATCTGTTTGCCGAAAATGTCGAGTCCGCGGCGCATACGAGTGGTGATCCATTCGGGCAAAATTTCGTCGATGCGGGCGGGCGTGATGCCTGGGAAATAGCTGGTTGCGGGGAGTTGCTGGGAGTTTTGACCTCGCATGAAATCAGTCACACGCTGGCCGGGTGCGACTTGTCCGCCACCTCCATGTAGTTTGGCTGCTTGCTCGAGTTCTTTTTGAAAGGCGATGCCTGCCAGCACGCCATGATGAGCTTGAAGTGCTGTAGTGTCTTCGGGCTCTACAGTGACGACCATGCCGCTATTGGCGAAGGGGGAGTCGCGGCGAGCGAGGCTCATACCATTGACTACAACTTCGTCATTTTCGGTGGCTGCGGGCACGATAAAGCCGCCAGGGCACATACAAAAAGAGTGCACGCCGCGGTCATCGATTTTTGTGGCGAGCCGATAGCTAGCCGCGGGCAACAATTCGGGGCGCGCAGCGTCGCGAGGGGTGTGGTATTGCAGGCTGTCAATCAGCGCTTGTGGATGCTCGATGCGCACGCCGACGGCAAAGGGCTTTTGCTCCAGTCGAATGTCCTGTGCGTGCAATCGCTGGTAAATGTCGCGAGCAGAGTGTCCGGTCGCCAGAATGACATGTTGACTGAGGAATTCGCGTCCGTCGGTGGTGCGCACACCGGCGATTTCATCTGCATTTAAGAGAAACGAGTCCACTTTCGCTCCGAAGTGCACTTCGCCGCCTGCCTTGCGAATCGATTCGCGCATGGCCATGACCACCTTGGGTAATAAGTTGGAGCCAATGTGTGGGTGGGCGTCGATCAGAATGCGTTCAGGTGCGCCATGTGCGACAAGTGTTTCGTAAATGGTGCGCACCGGACCGCGCTTTTTCGCACGTGTGTAGAGTTTGCCATCTGAGAAAGTGCCAGCGCCACCTTCGCCGAAGCAGTAATTGGAATCCTCGATGACGCGACCTTCTTTCAGGATCGGGCCAAGGTCGAAGCGGCGTGCGGATGCATCTTTGCCGCGTTCTAAAATGATTGGTTTCAGGCCCAGTTCGAGCGCGCGCAGAGCAGCAAAGAGTCCTGCCGGGCCACAACCGACGATCACGAGCTCGCGCGCATTCGCCGGCACGGTCGGGTAATCGGGGGCTAGTTCAGCTTCGGCTGCGAGCGGTTTCCCGATGCCGACTTCCACGCGTAACTGTACTTTGATCGTGCGCTGGCGAGCGTCGATCGAGTGCTTGCGCAGGCGTAGCTCCACCACCTGTTCGAGGGGGAGGTCCAATTTAGCTGCCACGGCCGCTTTTTGCGCTGCGATTTGCTCGGATTGCTCCAATGGCAAAATGATATCGACGAGCGTCGGGCCTGTGGGGTCTGTGGTAGCGTCTGTCATGTATAAACTCATATTTCTGAGTTTAAAAAACCAGTGAGACAAGGTTCTAATGCACTTGCCACCAGTGAGATTCTAATAAGCTTAGCTATTATGGATAATCATGTTTTTCAAATGAATTGCTGGTTTGAAGGCCATGTGCAAGGTGTTGGTTTTCGTTATCAGACTGTGTCTGTCGCCAAGGGCTTCGAAGTGACAGGAAATGTGCGTAACTTAATCGACGGGCGGGTGTTGCTGTATGCGGAGGGGGCTGAGGCTGAAGTGCGCGAATTTCAAGCAGAGGTGGCCGCGGAGCTACAGGATTATATTCGCGGCAGTGAAATTAAGACTAGCAGCGGTCCTCGTGCTTGCCAAAGTTTTCGCATCGAACAATAACTCCAGACTATGAATACCCCAGCCATTCGAATTAAAAATTTAACGAAAGACTTCTCGGTCGGCATGCGCGGCGTGAAGTTGCGGGCGGTCGATGACCTATGTCTTGAGGTGGGCGACAACGAGATTTTCGGTCTACTCGGCCCCAATGGTTCCGGCAAGAGCACCACGATTAAGATCATTCTCGGCTTATTAGAGGCCTCTACGGGAACTTGTGAGATCTATGGGAAGCCCAGCAAGCAAGTCGATGCGCGTCGTAGCGTGGGCTTTTTGCCCGAAGCGCCATACTTTTATCGTTATCTGACCGGTCGCGAGTTGGTGCGCTATTATGCGCGCATGTGCATGGTGCCGCGAGCGAAAATTGATGCAGCTGTAAACTCGGTGGTGGAGTTAGTTGGTATGACGGAAGCCGCAGATCGTCGAGTCGGGACCTATTCAAAGGGCATGTTGCAACGTATCGGACTGGCGCAATCGTTGGTGCACGATCCACAATTGGTGATGTTGGATGAGCCCACCGCTGGCGTAGATCCACTCGGTTCCGCAGCGATTGCCGATATCGTGCGTGAGCTCAAACGCCGCGGCAAAACAGTTTTACTGTCCTCGCATCTGCTGGCTCAAATTGAAGGCCTGTGTGATCGGGTAGCGATTTTGCACCGCGGCAAGCTGGTGCGTGAGGGACGCGTCGACGACTTGGTGGAAGAAAAAGACGCCGAATCGCTGGTGGTCGAAGGCCTGAGTGCGGAGGGACGTGCGGCAGTGGAGGCGACGATTCAAGCCCAAGGTGGAATCTTGGCCCGAATTGAGAAGCCGCGCTTGAGTTTGGATGCCTATTTCCTAAAAGAGGTGCACCAGCGCGAAAGCGAGCACGCCGCCCAGCAAGTGAAAACCGGGAGCCAGAAATCATGAGTCTTTTAAATTCATTTACACGAATACGTTTGATCGCGGGCACGACCTTTTTAGAGGCGGTCCGGCAGAAGTTCTTTAACTCGCTGCTGATTATTTCGATCGCACTGGTGGCCAGTTCGACCTTTTTTCAACAGTTTGATTTCGGAACAGGAGAGTTGAAGTTTATAACCGACTTTGGCTTTGGAGCTCTTTTCTTTTTTGGCTCGATCCTGTCGATCACCGCTACCACGCAGCTCTTTTTTAATGAAATCGAGAACCGCACCGCACTCACTATGCTGGCCAAGCCGGTCTACAAATTAGAGTTCTTGGCAGGCAAATTCCTAGGGGCTCATTTGTTGATGTTGAGCTTCAGCTTAGTCATTACTTTAGTGCTTAGCGGTATTTTGTATTGGCGCGAGGCAGCTTTGTTGGCGCGCTTGGGAGAGGATGTCCTACTTGACGGACCGCTTGTTCGTTATGGCGATGTGTTTGTATTCGGTTTCCTGCAGTGGATAAAATTTGGCATACTCGCAGCGATTACGCTTTTCGTGGCGAGCTTTTCGAATACGAATCTCTATACTATCATTGTGTCGTTCTTTGTGCTGATTATTTGCCAACTCCAATACATTGCGCGTGATGCCTATTCTGGTATGGAGGCTGGTTTAGAGCGCTTTTTGGTAATGGGCCTGGGGTTGATTTTTCCGAATTTTCAATTGTTCAATATAGGAGATCAATTGGTTTTTGATGTGGAGCAGGCGTTGCCGCTGACTACGGTGTTGCGGCTTGCTGTCTATGGTTTGATATATACCTGCGCATTTATTTTGTTGGCCCAAGTTAACTTTCGTCGACGGGAGATCTAGAGATGTCTGTGTTGCAACATCCACTCATAGTGCGACTTAGTCGGGTTTTAACGATCCTGCTGATTTTGTTGCTGCTCGGCTTGCTGACGCGACCGATCGAAGCACCGGCGTGGAAAGTCGTTAAAGCGGGGCAGCCTGAAATGAACCTAGAGGCGATTGAGGGTGCGCTCGGGCAGGGATTGGTGGTTGGTGTGCTGGGCGGCTTTCGTGCGATATTGGCCGACTTCCTTTGGATTCGGACCAACACAATTTGGGAACGTCGCGATCGAGTGAAGCTGGATGCGATGGTGCGCCTCGTCACCACATTGGATCCGCGGCCGGATTTTTTCTGGATCAACGGTAGCCGTATGATTGCTTATGATGTACCTAATTGGCGAATACGTGAAGAGGGCGGCTATGATGCTGTGCCCAAAGTGCGGCAGCAAGCGATCGACTACGATCAAGCACAGCAAGCTTTTGATTTGTTGGATGAGGCCCTGGAATTTTATCCTGACAAGGCCAAGCTTTACTTAGAAAAGGGGCAGATTTATCTTAATCGGCTGAAGGATGATGCACGGGCTGCCGAGTGGTTCTTAGCAGCCTCTCAGCAAGCGGATGCGCCATATTATGCGGCGCGTATCTATGCTGAACTGTTGCGTAAGCAAGGTTTGGATACGGAGGCGTATAGCTACCTTAAAGATTTGCACCGTGAACTGCCCAATGTGCCATATGCGCAGAAAGGTATTATTTTGGAACGTATTCGTGAGCTTGAAAATGCGCTGAAGATTCCCTTTTGGCAACGCTTTCAGCCAGCAGTCGAGCCGATGCTAGAAGAGCCACGTGGGGCACCGGCATTCGATGCGCCTGAGCCTCACGACCATGCGGGGCATGCGCATTAATGAACCGCCAAGCTAAAGCTCAGTTGGATGCGCAACTGCGTCACCGTATTAACGCGGGGCGTGTCGCTGTGCGTGACCAAGTCGCATTCTTTGGTCGTCAGTTTGGCGATGTCGCATCGGAGTGGAAAGAAGATGATACGAGGGTGACTTTTGCAGATTTCGCAATTTCGGAAAAACTCTTCGCCGAGCTGCGCCGTGACTTTCCGCAGGATGATTATTGTAGTGAGGAGGCCAGCCCCCTGGACGAGGTGTTAGAGCTGGAGGCGCGTTTTGCCTGGGTGGTCGACCCGATCGATGGCACCAATAATTATGCACTGGGTTGCCCCTTTTGCGCCATTTCGCTGGCGTTGTTATTGGATGGGGAGCCTGTTTACGGCTTTATTTACGATCACAGCACAAAGGATCTACTGGAAGGCGGCCCTGGTCGTGGCTTATTGCGTAATCAGAAGAAGCTCGATCGCAACAAAACCGTAGCGGATGCGCAGACCATGGTCGGTTTGCACTTTCCGATGCCGGCAAAGGAGTTGGAGCGCTTAGCCCCCTTGCTCGCGAAGTATCGGGTGCGTTGCTTGGGTAGTGGAGCGTTAAGCGCAGCCTATGTTGCCACTGGCTATTTGACTGGAGTGATTGATCACCGTATTAAAGTTTGGGATATCGCAGCCGCCTATGCGCTCTGTCGAGCAGCCGGGTTGCACTGGACCTTCACCGAAACATCCCCGTTTCCACTACGTCGTTTCCATCCTAAGATGGACTTCTCGCCGTATTACGCGGGGACGGACTCGTTCGTCGCTGAGCTGAACGCGTTGTCGTAGCCGAGTTATTTGCCCTCGGTTCCGATGCTTTTTCGCGCTTGCGGCTGGGCAGGAGAGAACGGGGTCTAAAGAGCCCCGCTACTTATGATGTATGCGATGTTCAATGTTCGATGCTCGCTTTATCGGTAGCCGAGTGCTTTAGCCTCGGTTCGGATGTTCCGCTGTCCGCGGCTAGCCCTATGCGAACAAGGTCGAGTTTGAAGTGCGGAGACTGAAGTTCGCAGTTAGAAGTGGCCGCTCATTCGCAAACGGGGTCTAAAGAGCCCCGCCACGGTCTGAGTGGAGCGCTTACACCACTCCCATGGTTTTGAGTAAGGAGGAAATGTAAGGGATCAACTGTTTCTTGCGACTGACGATGCTCTTTAGTTCGTAGATGTTACTCTGGCCGCGTTGCGGGTAATTAATGGCTGCCTTGAGCTCTTCATTGCCTGCGACGACGAGTAGGGAGTCTTGCGTGTTGATGTCCGTTACCAGCAGGAAGCTGAAGTAAAGTTCTTCTTTTTTACGATAGGCTTCCAGCGCTTTGTCGAGGTCGTCCTCGTTTTTCCAGAAATTATCAAAGCCGAGTTCTTCGATTTGAGAGACTGAAAAGCGCAGTTCACCTTCGCTGTAGATTTTGCAGTCGGAGCTGATGACTTGGTCGGGCTCACTGTTGATGACGACAGAGCCTGCGGTAAAAATCAGGTCGGCGAGGGCTTTGGGCTCAATTCCCGCAATGGGAGCGAGCCAATCCAAGAGCTCGCTTTCGAGTGGCGTGGTGGTGGGACTGTTTAAGAGTAGGGTGTCGGAGATGATCCCTGCCATCAATATGCCAGCAATGTTGGGGGCAGGTGTCAGGGATTGTGCGCGGAACATGTCGGCTACAATGGAGCAAGTCGAGCCGACTGGGCGGTTGATGAATAAGATCGGTTGCTCTGTTGGGATGTTGCCGAGGCGGTGGTGGTCTAAAATTTCGGTGATTTGCACTTCGCCTGCGCCATTGACGGCTTGTCCCAGCTCATTGTGGTCGACGAGTGCGATTTTAGTGTGGCTGGGGCGCAAAATATCACTTTTCGAAAACACACCGATCAATTGCTTATGATCGTTCACGACCAAGTAGAGTGGGTCGTTGTTATTGGCGATGCGGCGCTTGACTGAAGAGATGCGGTCTTCCGCGCTGAAGCAGCTGACTTCAGGGTCAATGAGTCCGTCGATGTGGGTGGCGGTGCGAATGATCCATGAAGTCGTAGCAGAGTCGTAAGGGCTCACAATTAGCGAGACGTTGCGCTCTTTCGCGCGTGCGATTACATCTTCGTCGACCTCAAGTGCGCCAGTAATTACTAGCAAGCGCACGCCGAGTTGCAGGCAGCGCTCTTGAATGTCCCAACGGTCGCCTACGATTATAATGCTACGGTCGGACGGAAGCCCGTTCTCTTTGTGATGGCTGCCGAAGGAGCGGATGTCCATGGCACCAATGCGCACGTAGAGTTCCTCCAGGTCGTCCTGATGATCTGCGTGTAGGACCGTCGCATTGAGTGAGTCGATGATCGATTTGACGCTGGTGTGCACCCGACGCATCGAGCGCGGTTCACGTGGCTTGGGAATGAAGAATTCACCCAGTTGGAAAATAGAAACCAAGCCTTCAATCTGTCCGTTCTCGTCGACGACCGGCAGCGCGCGAACATCATACTTGTCGATTAATTCTAAAGCTTCGGCGCAGGTGCTTTGCCGTGTAACTGTGAGTGCCTTGGGCTGCATGATATTACCCAGGCGCGGCGTGACGTCACCGATGAAGCGGGGGAGTGGCGTTTGGAAGCGTTCTAAAATTGCATCAATGCGGGCGTTTGAGTTCCCGCAGCGAGCGGCCACATATTCCGTTTGGCCAATTGCATGTTTAAATGCTTCGTAAGCAAGCGCCGAGCAGATCGCGTCCGCGTCGGGGTTTTTGTGGCCAAAGATATAGATAGGGTCGCTCATAGTTAGACTTAATAAAAGTTATCTCTATGCTTTCAACAACGCCAAAGTCATGGCATTGAGCAAAGAAAAACCCCAGCCTCGATGGACTGGGGTTTTGGTGAATATCTCTGGCTTAAGTCACTAATTGTAGATTACTTCTGTAGGTAATCAGTCGTGCTTGTTGTTTTAATTGCTGCGGCAATGTCCGATGTTGATGTCGTTCCAGTTGAAGCCGATCCGGGTGCCAACTTGTACTCGGCATCCTTAATGTTTGGGAAAAACTCAACGTGTCCGTCCATGAATGCGATGTGTCCGCCTTCGCCCTGCCATGGGGAGGTGATTGTCCATGTGCCGTCTGTTTGTAAGCCTTTAGTCCAGATCAGCGGAGTAGAACCAGATGCATTTGCATTCATGTCAACAACGGCAGAGTAGCTGATGACCTCTTCTGTGATTGCGGTCCATTCGGCTGATTCTGTGAAGGTGCCATCAGCGTTTTTTATGCCGATTGAACGAGGTAATGTACCTGCGTAGTTAGATACTTTTTCGTCGGAGCTAATGAACCAGATGCCTGCATCGGTCAATCCCGCATGATACGCTAGGACTTTTGCCCATTGCAACATGTCGTTGGCTTGCTTGTTGCTCGTTTCACTCCAAGCTCCCTTTGCAATGGTGCGTGTGCGTGTTCCCGAATTTGAGAAGGTGGCATACGCTATAGCAATCTGTTTGAGATTACTTGAAGAAGTCACCATCGAGGCTTTCTTCTTAACTGCGCCAACAGTCGGAATGAGGATCGCGGCAAGGATGCCGATAATCGCGATAACAGTCAGTAGCTCAATCAGGGTGAAACCTGAACGGGGGGTGGATTTAGTTTTTATCATATAAAACTGTGTTGGTGTATTTTTGTCTGTTGTTGTGGGGTAGGAGAGCGCGCTGCTCTCCCGTTGAATAATAAAGCTCGATGCTAGGAAGCTTCGCTACTCAAGTCCAATCATTTTTATGAAATTTTGCCTTCCTGTCATAAATTTAAATTGTTGCTTGCATGGTATTGGGGGCGAACTAAGTTGCCTGAGCCTTGAGAGCGAATCGATATTCGAGCCGATAAGTATAACATGCAAAACACAAACGTAGCCTACGATAGTAAAGTGGAGGGTGAAGTCATTGTCACTCAAGCGGATGCTGTGATTAACTGGATCCGTAAGCACTCGGTCTGGCCGATGCCGATGGGGCTCGCCTGCTGCGCGATTGAACTGATGGCGGCGGGCGGTGCGCGTTTTGACATCTCTCGTTTTGGGATGGAAGTCATGCGATTTTCACCTCGTCAGGCCGATTGTATGATCGTTGCGGGCACCGTGACTTATAAAATGGCGGAGGTTGTGCGTCGTATTTACGAGCAGATGGCCGAGCCGAAGTGGGTGGTCGCGATGGGCGCCTGCGCTAGCACGGGCGGGATGTACCGTTCTTATGCAACTTTACAAGGGGTCGATCGTATCGTCCCCGTCGATGTATATATTAGTGGTTGTCCTCCGCGTCCGGAGGCACTGCTCGATGCGATGATTAAATTGCAGGACAAGATTGGCCGGGAGCGTTCGGTCAAAAACTTGACCGCCCGAAATGCCGAGCCCGCAGAAGCGGAGTTGGCAGGAGCCGGAAAGGAAAGCTAAACCATGGCCAAGAGCGAATTTGCTCATTTGAAGGAGCGTTTTGACTATCTGACAGAACGCGAATCTGCTGATCATTTGGCGGTTAATTGTCCAGCGGATCAGCTGGTCGAGCTCTGCACCGCATTGCGGGACGAGTTGGGCTACGATCTTTTGTTGGACGTGACTGCGGTGGATTGGGATGCACAAAGCCCCCGTTTCACTGGGATCTATCATTTGCTGTCGACGACGAAGCACGAGTATTTGCGCATTGCAGTGGATTGTGCGGATAGCATTCACCCCAGCTTGCCCTCCCTCTGCGGATTATACGCGGCGGCGAATTGGCACGAGCGTGAAACCTATGATTTGATGGGTATTCACTATGAGGGCCACCCGGACCTGCGTCGTATTTTGATGTGGGATGAGTATCCTTACCACCCCTTGCGTAAGGACTTTCCATTGGCTGGTATTGAAACACCCTTTCCTGCGGATGACGTGGCTGAGTCGACGAATGCGAAGGTGCTGCCCGCGCCGATGGCTGGAGGTCCTTTCGTTTCGTCTGCGGACGGTCCTATGAGTCAAACAGAGCCCCGGGCTCGCGATGAGAGCTGGAACGAGCAAAAGGAGAAACCTGTAGAGTAATCTTTAGACATGGCCACCACCACAAAAGAAATTTCGATCGGCGATCTCGGTGCACGTAGCAGCGAGGCTGAACCTACCCTGCAAGGGGAGACCATGGCGCTCAACGTCGGTCCCTCGCACCCGACCACGCACGGTGTGCTACGCTTGAAGATGGAGCTGGACGGCGACATCGTGAAAAGCTGCGACCCTGTGCTCGGCTATCTTCACCGTGGAGATGAGAAGATCGCTGAGAACATGACTTATAATCAGTTTGTGCCTTATACAGACCGGTTGGACTATCTCGCACCTTTGGCTAATAATGTGGCCTACGCGATGGCGGTTGAAAAACTGGCTGCGCTGGAAGTGCCGGACCGTTGCCAAGCGATTCGCGTGCTCTGCTGTGAGCTGGCGCGTGTGTCTTCGCACTTGTTGGGCATTGGAGTTTACGGCATGGATGCCGGTGCATGGACGGTGTTCATGTATACGTTCACTGAGCGTGAAAAACTGTACACATTGTTCGAAGAATTGACCGGTGCACGTTTCACCACCAGCTACACTCGTATCGGTGGGGTCGCGCGTGATATTCCCGATGGTTGGTTAGGCCGTGTGCTTGAGTTCTGTAAGGGGGTATTGCCCGTTTTGGATCAAGTGGATAAGTTGCTGACGCGCAATCGTATCTTCATGGACCGCACTGTTGGAGTGGGGGCGATCTCTAAGGAGGACGCGATCTCTTACGGATTGACGGGGCCAAACTTGCGCGCTTGTGGTGTGGATCTCGACTTGCGTAAGGATAAGCCTTACCTCGGCTATGAAAAGTTTGATTTCGAAGTGCCCGTCGGCACTACCGGGGATTGCTACGACCGCTACTTGATGCGTGCTGAAGAGGTGCGCCAGAGTGTGAGTATCATACGCCAGTGTATCGATCAATTTCCTGAGGGTAGCTACTACGCGGAAGAGGCCAAAAAGATCTTTGCGCCACAAAAGGCTAAAGTGCTGACCAGCATGGAGGAGCTGATTCAGAACTTCATGATTGTGACTGAAGGGCCACAGATCCCCGCAGGCGAAGTCTACTTCGAAGCTGAGAACCCTAAGGGGGCCTTGGGCTTTTTCATCGTTTCAAAGGGGGGCGGCGTGCCGTATCGTCTCAAGATTCGCGGTCCATCTTTCTGTAGCTTGAGCATTCTCGAAAAACTGATTCCCGGGCACTACATGACCGACATCACCGTGATCCTCGGTTCACTGGACTTCGTGATGGGGGAATGTGACAGATAAATTACGGATTACGGATTGAGAATTAAGAATGACTGAGAGTTGGCTCTTATCTCTATTTTAGATATTTCAAGCAATGAATTTAAAACCAGAAACAATCGAAAAGATCGACAAGCTCGTGCCACGCTACCCGACTGTGCGTAGTGCGGCGCTGCCACTTTGCCACTTGGTGCAAGAGGATCAGGGCTACCTATCTCAGGAGGCGATGGAATGGATTGCTGAGCGTCTGGATCTGCAGCCGATCAACATTATCGAGATCGTTACTTTTTATCCGATGCTACGCACGGAGCCTACGGGGCAGTATCACGTGCGTGTCTGCCGCACTTTGCCTTGTGCCTTAGCGGGCGCCTACAAAACCTGCAAGAGCTTCGAAAAAGAGTTTGGCTGCAAGGTCGGGCACACCAGTGAAGATGGTAAAGTGACGCTGGAATTCGTCGAATGCCACGCCGATTGCGGCAAGGGCCCCGTCGTGATGGTCGGCGAAGATGAATACACCGACATCGATCCAGAAAAGGCGGCTGAAATGGCCGCTAAAATGAAGAGCGGTGAGCTCCCCAACGGCTTGTAAGCCTGATCACGCATTCCTAATTCGTAATTCCTAATTTTTAATTCCCACAATGGCACTTCAAGAAACCAGGTTAATTTTCAAACATATCGACGAAGAAGGGTATACCAACGACATCGATTGCTACGTGAAAAACGGTGGCTACGAGCAGCTTAAGAAGGCCGTCACCATGAAGCCGGAAGACATCTGCGCGGAAGTGCTCACTTCGGGTGTGCGCGGTCGTGGTGGTGCTGGTTTCCCCGCGGGTATGAAATGGAAGTTTCTCGACCGCAAGTCGGGCAAGCCTATCTACCTCGTTTGTAATGCCGACGAATCCGAGCCAGGCACTTTTAAAGACCGTCAAATCATTCACCAAGATCCACACCAGCTGATCGAAGGCATGATGTGCGCTGCCTTCGCCATTCAGGCGAAACTGGCATTCATCTATATTCGTGGTGAGTTCTTTCAGGGCTATAAGATTCTCGAACGTGCGATCGAAGAGGCTCGCGAGAAGAATTTCCTCGGCGATAACATTCTCGGTTCGGGCTACTCATGCGATATCATCGTTCACCGCGGTGCCGGTGCTTATATTTGCGGTGAAGAAACCGGTTTGATCGAGTCCTTGGAAGGTTTTCGCGCCAATCCGCGCATTAAGCCGCCATACTTCCCTGCGGCACTGGGTGCCTATCAGTGCCCGACCATTGTAAACAATGTGGAAACACTTTGCGACGTGAAGCACATCATTGAGATGGGGGGCGAAGGCTTTGCCAAGATCGGGACACCCGGTAACACCGGCACCCGTATTTGGTGTGTATCGGGCCACGTGCAGAAGCCTGGCTACTATGAGTTTGCCTGTGGGGATGTCACGCTCGGCCAATTGATTAACGATGTCTGTGGTGGCTTAAAGCCCGGACGTAAGCTCAAGGCCGTCATCCCCGGCGGTTCCTCCGCAAAGATTCTACGTGCGGATGAACGTTTTACTGGCAAACTGAAGGATGGCACCGAGTTTGATTGGGGCATCGAAGATATTCCGATGGACTTTGATAGCTTGGCTGCGGTCGGCTCGATGTCGGGCTCCGGTGGCGTGATCGTGATGGACGACACCACTGACATGGTGGAAGCGCTGGCGAATATTAACTATTTCTACGCCCACGAAAGTTGTGGCCAGTGCACGCCTTGTCGCGAAGGGGTGCCTTGGATGCGTAAGGTCACCCAACGCATGGTAGATGGCGAAGCCCGCGAGGAAGATGCCGATCTGCTCAAGTCCATCGCCGACCAAATTGCGGGGCGCACGATTTGTGCCTTTGGCGAGGCAGCCTCGTGGCCGGTCCAAAGTTTTATCGCCAAGTTTAAGGACGAATTCGTTGAAAAAGCCAAAGAGCAAGCTGCCCGTCGTAAAGAGGGCGAAGAAGTCGCGAAGGAGACTACTTTAATTTAGACCATGAACATTCAGAGCATCGTCGAGAACATCACCATCAATATCGATGGGCAGGATGTCGAAGTCCCCAAGGGGATTAACATCATTGAGGCCGTGAAGATGGTCGGCAAGGGCAAGGAAGTGCCGCACTATTGCTACCATCCGAAACTGTCCGTCGCTGGTAACTGCCGCATGTGCATGGTCGAGATGGGCATGCCGATGCGCGATCGCGCCACGGGCGAAGCCATTCTGGATGAGAATGGCGTGCAAAAGATCGGTTGGATGCCGAAGCCTACCATCGGCTGTGCGACCAATGCCTCGCCTGGCATGCACATTCGCACCAACTCGGAGATGGTCAAGGAGTCGCGCAATGGTGTGACCGAGTTCTTGTTGATCAACCACCCCTTGGACTGCCCCATTTGCGACCAAGCAGGTGAGTGCCGTTTGCAGGAGTTTTCCGCAGAGCATGGCCGTGGATACAGCCGCTTTATAGAAAAGAAGAATGTGAAGCCTAAGCGCACGACGCTGGGGCCGCGTGTCACCCTCGATGACGAGCGCTGCATTCTTTGTTCGCGTTGCATACGCTTCAGTAAAGAAGTTGCTGGCGACGATGTGCTTGGCTTTGTAGATCGTGGCACTTACTCCACGCTCACTTGTTTCCCAGGCAAAGATCTCTCCCACAACTATTCACTCAATACAGTGGATATTTGTCCTGTGGGCGCACTCACCAGCACCGACTTCCGCTTTAAAATGCGGGTATGGTTTCTTAAGCGCACAGATAGCATTTGCACCGAGAGTAGTGTGGGCGCCAACACTGAGATTTGGAGCCGCGAAGGTAAGATTTATCGTATCACGCCACGCCGTAATGACGCGGTTAACGATACTTGGATGACTGATTCGGGCCGTGCGCTGTATAAAGCCATCGAGTCGGACGACCGTCTGGTTCAATACACCATTGAAGGTGTCCATAAGAGCCCCGAGGAAGTGGCGAATGCTGCCGTGGAGCTATTGCAATTGGGGGATGTCGCATTAGTCGGCTCAGCACACAGTTCATTGGAAGAGCAGTTCTTTTACAAAACCATTGCTGAGCGATGCGGCGCTAAAGTCTCGCTCGTCAGCCATTACGGTGAAGGTGATGGGCTGCTGCTATCCGAAGATCGCAGTCCGAACTTGCGTGGTGCGCTGGTGACCGGCTTGATTGACCAACTTCCGGAGGCCAAGCTCGATGCACTGGCCCACGACATCAACTCCGGAGCCGTCAAGACAGTTCTCGCGGTGAACGAAGACCTCACTCAGCTCGGGATCGATTCTGAGACGCTTGCCAAAGTCAAAGTCATTTACGTCGGCACACATGCCAACAAAACCAGCCAAGTCGCTCATCTCGTGATTCCCTCGTTGATGGTATTTGAGAAGGACGGTTCATTTATCAACCAGAGCTTCCGTCTCCAGCGTTTCAAGACCGCGGTTCCTGGCCCACGTGGAGTAAAGTCGGATATTACGATCTTGGAAAAGATCGCCGCTCCTTTGGCCCAAGAAAAAGCCGCGCCTGCGCTGGCAATTGATGAACTCTGGCTGCGTATGGTGAAGACATTGGCTTCTTTGCCCGAGTCACTTAGCTGGCGCTCACTGCCCGACGAAGGGGTCGTGCTCGATGCCAAAGCCTTCCTCGATCTTAGTTTTGTTGAAACTAAGAATCTTAAATATGATCCTGTCGCGTTTAAGGAAGCGCACACTGCATCCGCTCAAGCACCCGCTGCTGCGGCGCAGGAGGAGGCCTAAGTTATTGAACAAGTTTCTGATATGGAATTCTTAGACGCATCTTTGCCCTACATCATGCCGATTGTGTATGCAGTCCTCATGATCTCTGTCTTTATGGGACTTTGCAGTTACTCAGTGCTAGCTGAGCGCAAAGTGTCCAGTTGGATTCAAGGCCGCGTGGGGCCTAACCGCACACGCTTGCCACTCGTCGGTCATATTCCGATCTTGGGCAATCTGATGACAGGTCTGGGCTTGTTTCAACCCGTCGCTGATGGCCTCAAGTTTCTTTTCAAAGAAGAAATCGTGCCCGGCCACGTGAACAAGGGCTACTACTATTTAGCACCGGTGGTCGCACTCGCGCCCGCTTTGACGACTATGGTGGTGCTTCCATTTGGTCGTTATGTGGATGCCGATGGTGTTCTTCAGCCGCTGGTTTTGGCCAATGTCGATCTCGGCATGTTGATCATTCTCGGAATTTCTTCCCTCGGAGTTTACGGAGTCGTGCTGGCGGGTTGGTCTTCGAATAGTAAATATCCCTTTTTAGGTGGAGTCCGCGCTTCTGCACAAATGATTTCCTACGAACTCGCTATGGGCTTGGCACTCTTGCCGGTCTTTATGTGGTCAGCTTCGCCAGGCTATTATGATGAGGCAGGCATGTTTGTCGAGGGGAGCCGCTATGGAATGAGCCTCTTCGGAGTGGTACAATCACAGCAGGCGGCTTGGACGATTCTGTGGCAACCGCTTTCAGCACTGTTGTTTCTAGTCGCGCTCTTTGCTGAAACCAATCGCTTACCTTTCGATATGGCGGAGTCTGAAACCGACCTGGTGGGCGGTTTCCACACCGAGTATGGCTGTTTTAAGTTTGGCCTCTTTTTCGTTGCAGAGTATGCCCACATCATCATGGGCTCAGGCATCTTTGTTCTGCTATTCCTCGGTGGCTGGAACTTCCTGCCATGGATGGCGGACCCTTGGGGCACTGGCATTCTCGGGAGTGTGCTCTCGGTCGCCTGGTTCATGGCCAAGGTCTTTTTCATGATTTTCTTTTTTATCTGGATGCGCTGGACCTTGCCACGTTTCCGCTACGACCAAGTGATGTCGCTTGGTTGGAAGATTCTTCTCCCACTCGCGGTGGCTAACTTGGTGTTCAACACCATTATCATCGCCCTTTACGACACTCTCACCCGCTAAATTTAATGGCTAAGACAAAAGTTCTAGAACGTAAGCCGCTGTCCTTTGCGGAAAAAACCTTCTTGCCGCAGATTGTTACGGGCTTGAAGACCACCTTCGGCACCATGCTGCAGAAGGGCGTCACACTGCAATATCCAGACGAGCGTCCCACCATCCCGGATAACTATCGTGGCGTGCCCACTTTGGTCAAAGATCCCAATGGTCGCGAGAAGTGCGTGTCCTGCCAACTGTGTGAATTTGTATGTCCGCCCAAGGCCATCCGCATCACGCCTGGTGCGATCGATGCTGAGGCCGAACCCGAGCGTGCTCACGTCGAGAAGGCGCCGCAAGAGTTCGATATCAACATGTTACGCTGTATCTATTGTGGGCTGTGCCAAGAGGTCTGTCCTGAGGAGGCCATTTTCTTGCAAGATATCTTCTCACTTTCTGGTTATTCGCGTGAAGAGATGATCAACAATAAGCAAAAGCTCTACGAGCTGGGCGGCACGCTGCCGGATAAACACCACAAGTGGGATAAAAAGAAGTCTGCTGAACTCGCAGGTAACGCACATTAAATTTCGAATCATGATCGATATACTCTTTTACGTCTTCGCAGCCATTACGCTGACTTCGGCACTCCTGATGGTAGTGAGCCCGAATGCAGTGAATAGCGCCATGTGCATGATTGTTTCCTTCGTTGGCACGGCAGGGATGTTTGTGTTGCTGGAAGCTTACTTTCTCGCTGTGTTGCAGATTCTCGTATATGCAGGCGCGGTCATGGTGCTCTTCCTATTCATTATCATGCTACTTGATGTGGATAAGGAAACCAATCAGATCTTAAAGGATAAGCTGACACTCGCTGCCTCGATTGCTGGATTTGCGCTCTTGGTCGTTATGATTTGTTCTGCTTTTGCCGGTGGACAGCATTTACCTGAAACCTCCTTACTGCCAGTTCTGGAGAATCCCACTGGCGCAGGGATTGGTATTCCTTTTACCACATCCGCCAAGTCATTTGGTTACAGCTTATTCACCAAATATATGCTGCCATTCCAAGTTACCGGCTTCTTGCTGCTGTCCGCTATGATCGGCGTTATTGTGGTGTCGAAGAAACATTCTTAATTCCTAATTTATATGACCGTAGGTATAAACGCTTTTATATTGGTTGCCGGATTGCTCTTTGCAATCGGCTTGCTCGGGGTGGTTCTTCGCAAGAACACGCTGATCATCTATATGTCGCTGGAGTTAATGCTCAATGCGGTGAATCTCGCGCTGGTCGCATTTTCCCGATACAACGGCACCATGGATGGCAACCTTTTCGTCTTTTTTATTATCACTGTGGCGGCTGCTGAAGTCGCCCTCGGCCTCGCTATCATCGTCGCGCTTTTCCGTCTGCGCCAAACGGTGATGGTCGATCAACTCACCTCCTTGAGTCGCTAGAACCATGACCGCCACTCAGTCTCTTCTCGCTGTGCTTCTCACCCCGCTGGTTTCAGCGGCTTTGATCGCATTCTTTTTTCGCCGTATGGGCAAAGTGGCTTCGGCCATCTCGGTGCTCGCCGCGGCAGGCATCTTCGTCTTTTCGCTGCTTGCGATCCGTGGTGCTGCGGGCGAAAGCCTAACCGTGTCTTGGGATTGGCTCAGCTTCGGCGATTATAGCGTGTCGATGGGCTTTCTTTTCGATGGTGTCTCGGCGACCATGCTGACGATGGTGGGAGCGGTTGGCTTCTTAATCCATCTTTTCAGTCTCGGCTATATGGCCGACGACAAGGGGCGCGCTCGCTTCTTTGGCGGTCTATCGATCTTCATGTTCTCCATGCTCGGTATCGTGCTGGCGGACAACTTGATTATGATCTTCGTATTCTGGGAGCTGGTGGGTTTCAGCTCTTATATGTTGATTGGTCACTACCTCGATACCGACGAAGCTGCCGCTGCCTCGAAGAAGGCGTTTATCGTCAATCGAGTGGGGGACTTTGGCTTTTTGATCGGTATCGTATATGCCTACTGGCACTTCGGCACCACAAACCTCAGTGAGATGCACGGCATCGTCGCGGCGAATAGCGAACTAATCAGTGCATGCATTGCTGCGCTGCTGATGTGTGGCTTCATTGGTAAGTCGGCTCAATTCCCACTGCATGTTTGGTTGCCCGATGCGATGGCGGGTCCGACGCCTGTTTCCGCTTTGATTCACGCGGCTACCATGGTCGCCGCGGGTGTCTACTTCCTGATTCGTATCCAGTTTCTATTTACGCCTGAAGTGTTAACATTTATCGCATGGCTCGGCACCTCCGTTGCAGTCTATGCTGGATTTTGTGCTTACGGTCAGAATGACATTAAAAAGATTTTGGCGTATTCCACGCTCTCGCAGCTCGGCTACATGTCGGCCGCCTTTGGTCTTGGCCTGCCAGGCGTGGCACTCTTCCACCTGATCACTCACGCCTTTTTCAAGGCGCTGCTCTTCCTTGCAGCTGGATCGGTCATCCACGGTTGCCACCACGAGCAAGACATCTTTAAAATGGGCGGCCTGCTAAAGAAGATGCCGATCACTTCGATCACCTTCTTACTGGGCACCTTGGCGCTTTGCGGCTTTTACGGCTT
>CEUD01072188.1_pt1 | contig 28717 bp, 25 predicted proteins | sample 356481 | NCBI WGS metagenome assembly CEUD01 (sample SAMEA2623314, study PRJEB7988) | marine metagenome | isolation source: saline water (ENVO:00002010), including | reverse complement strand
CACGCGCAAACTACATCGATCCGGCACTCAAGGAGGCGCAATGGGATCCACATACGATCACACGAGAGTATTACTTTACGGCAGGGCGCAAGTTAGCAGGTGGCGTGCGCGGCAGTCGCTGTTTTGTCGACTACCTCTTATATAAGAACAATCAGCACCTCGCTATCGTCGAAGCTAAGAAGGAATCAGAGCACCCGACCAAAGGCCTACAACAAGCGATCCACTACGCGCAAAAGCTAAATATCCGCTTCGTCTACTCCTCCAATGGACTCCAAACCTATGAACTTGACCTACTGACCAGCAATGGCGAATTCATCGACCGCTACCCCACGCCCGACGAGCTGCTACTGCGCTACGAAGACAAGGCGACCGACATTTCACGCCTGCTGCGCAACACTCCCTTCCAGCTAGAGAGCGGCAAGACCCCCTATTACTACCAAGAACTTGCCGTGCATGCGGCCACCGACGCGATTGGACAAGGCACAAACAACATTCTGCTCACCCTCGCAACGGGCACGGGCAAGACCTTCATCGCCTTCCAGATCGTCCATAAACTCTTCCAAGCTCGCTGGAACCGCAGCGAAGTCGGCACCCGCCGTCCGCGCATTCTATTTCTAGCCGACCGCAATGTGCTGGCCGACCAGGCAATCAACACCTTCAACCCCTACGACAGCGACCTGATCAAAATCGACGGTGATGAAGTCCGGCGCCGCAATGGCAAGGTGCCGACCAATGCACACATCTTCTTCGCCATCTATCAGGCGATTGCCGAGCGTGAAAATATCGAAGGCTATTATAAAGCCTATCCACCCGAGTTCTTCGATCTCGTCATCATCGACGAGTGCCACCGTGGTGGAGCGAACCAAGACGGCTCATGGCGGGCCATTCTCGACCACTTTAGCCCCGCAGTGCACCTCGGACTGACCGCCACTCCAAAGCGCACTGACAATGTCGACACCTACGACTATTTCGGCGAACCCGTCTATGAATACTCACTGAAAGATGGCATCAATGACGGCTTCCTCACTCCCTATCAGGTCAAGCGTGTGCGGACCAACCTCGACGAACTAGTCCTCACCGACGGTGATCTCATTCTAAAAGGCGAGGCCAAGAAAGACCTCTACGAGTCCAGCGATTACGACAAAACCATCATTGCCGAAGAACGCACCGAGTTGGTGGCTAAAGCCATTCTCGAAAATATCAACCCGCTCGAAAAGACGATCATCTTCTGTGTAAACCAGAATCACGCCCTCAACATGCGGGATATGATCAATAAGCACAAAACCATCAGCGACCCGCTTTACTGCGTCCGCGTGACCAGCGACGAAGGCAGAATCGGCCGCGACTTGCTGGAACGCTTTCAAGACAACGACAAGGACATCCCCACCATCCTGACCTCCTCGCAGATGCTGACCACTGGCGTCGACGCCCGCAACGTGCGGAACATCGTGCTGGATCGCAACATCGGCTCGATGGTCGAGTTCAAACAAATCGTCGGTCGTGGCACCCGTATCTTTGAAGGCAAAGACCACTTCACCATTATCGATTTCCGCGGAGCATCCAATCTCTTCTACGATCCCGAATGGGATGGCCCGATTGATGAGCCCGAACCAGGCGGTGTCAAAGACCCTCCCCCAGGCGGTGGTGATGAAAGTGGCGGCGGAGATGGCGGAGGCACGCCGCCGCCACCCCACGAAGAGACTCTGACCGTGCAACTCAGCCCGACGCGCACGCTCAAAGTCATCGACGTAGACATTCGCTATATCGACGAGAATGGCCGTCCCATGTCAGCGCAGCAGTTTCTCGAGCGACTCATGCTCAAGCTACCCGATCTGTTCACCAGTCTGGACGAACTACGCGAGCGCTGGGCCAACCCCGACGAACGCGAAGTGCTCCTGCTGCAACTCGGTGAAGCAGGCTTCGACAGCACACAGCTCAACACCCTGCGCACCATGTTTCACGCGGAAGCCTGCGACACCTTTGATCTGCTCGCCTTCCTTACCCACGAAACGCCAATGCACACCCGCGCCGAACGAGCAGCCAAAACACGCGACACCTCCACAGTGTTTGAACGCTACGACCAAGTCGCAGCTCAAGCCTTCCTTGAATTTGTCCTCGAAAGATACGAACGCACCGGCACCGTCGAACTCTCTCGCAAGAGCCTCGCCAACTTGGTGCAACTCGCAGGCCAAGGCACCATCACTCAACTGAGCCAATCCTTCGGCGGCAGCGCCAAAGATCTACTCCAAGCCTTTATCGAACTGCAACACGAACTCTACCATTGCGTCTAATTCGAGCGACGGCTCCCATCGACTGAGCACATGCCTGAAAGCCAACATCTAGAATATAAGCGCGAGCTATCAGACTCCTTAGAAAAAGAAGTCATCGCTTTTTTGAACCATCGCGACGGCGGCCAAATCCATCTGGGCATCGACGATGCTGGACAAGTGGTCGGGCTCGCCGATCCGGATGGCGATCAGCTCAAGATCAAGGACCGTCTCAAACAAAACATCCAGCCGTCCTGCCTCGGCCTCTTTGATGTCCTTTTGGAAGAAAGCCCCGCAGGCACCTGGATTCGCCTCATCGTTGCCAGCGGCTCCGAAAAACCCTACTATTTGCGCAAACAAGGCATGAGCCCTCGCGGCTGTTTCATTCGAATCGGCAGCGCCGCCGAGCCCATGCCCGAGCGAATGATCGAGCAACGCTTTGCGACACGCACTCGCAACTCGATCGGGCGTATCCGCGCCCCACGCCAAGACCTCAGCTTTGCCCTACTTAAAATCTACTACGAAGCCATCGAACGCCCGCTCGGTGATAAATTCGCAAGCAACTTAGAATTAACCACCGAAGACGGCGACTACAACTACGCCGCGTATCTGCTCGCCGACCACAACAACACCTCGATCAAAGTCGCCCGCTATGCTGGCACCGACCGCGTAGACCTGATCGAAAGCGAGGAGTTCTTCGAAGGCTACTCCATGCCGCGCAACAAAGAGCTCATGCGCATTTTCCGCGACCTCGAAATGGTCGAATACCTCGGCTCCGGCATTCCCCGCATCCTGCAAGCCTACACCAAGCAAGCCTTCCGCTTCACCGAAAACTTCACTCGCATGTGCTTCCCCAGCGCGGAAAAAACGTCGGGGAAAACGTCGGGAAATGGTTCAACTCCCCAAGCTACCCCCCAAGCTACCCCGCAAGCTACCCCGCAAGTTACCCCGCAAGTTAACGAACTTTTGTCCGTATTGTCAGCCCCTCTCTCCATGGCAGAGATCCTCAAAGCACTCGGCAAATCAGACAGAGAAAACCTCCGAAAAAACCAGCTCAAAACAGCTTTAGAACTACGGTTAATTGAACTCACGATTCCCGAAAAACCCAAAAGCCCTAAACAGAAATATCGCCTAACCCGACGCGGTATCGCAGCCCTTAGAAAAAGTCAGTAAGTAGCGTCCCCTCGAACTCAGGCTTCCCCACTTTCCACTTCCCACTTTCAAAAAAATGTCCTTACAACAAAAAATCAACCGTATCACCGACATCCTCCGGCGTGACGATGGCATCTCCGGTGCCATGCACTACACCGAGCAGACCTCGTGGATTCTCTTTCTCAAATTCCTCGACGACTACGAAAACGAAAAGGCCAACGAAGCCATCCTCTCCGGCGCGGACTACACGCCGACACTCGACGATGCCCACCGCTGGAGCGCCTGGGCCTGCCCCAAGGATGCCAGCCAGCAGATTGATCACCTAAAAGCCAAGTCGGGCGACGACCTGACCACCTACGTCAACGACGAGCTCTTCCCCTACCTGCGCAAGTTCAATAACAACACGCAGGACACCCGCTCGATGGCTTACAAGATCGGCGCGGCCTTCACCCACCTCGACAACAAGATCGCCTCGGGCCACACCTTGCGCGAAGTGCTCGATATCGTCGACTCACTCAATTTCCAGTCCGACACCGAACTCTTCGAGCTCTCGCAAGTGTATGAAGGCCTACTGCAAAACATGGGCGACGCTGGTGGCTACGCGGGCGAGTTCTACACCCCGCGCGCCGTGATTCGGGCCATCGTCGAAGTGATCGATCCCAAAGCGGGACAAACCATCTACGACGCCGCCGCAGGCTCCTGCGGCTTCTTGATCGATGCCTTTGAACACATCAAAAAGACGCGCCAACAGCTCACCGCTAAGCAATGGGACTTCGTGGTGAAAGACAGCTTCTTCGGCTTCGAAAAGACCTCGCTGGCTTACGTGATGGGCATGATGAATATGATCCTGCACGGCATCGAAAGCCCCAATCTCTTTCGCGCCAATACCCTGACGCAAAACATCCGCGATATTCAGGAGCAGAACCGCTACGACGTGATTCTCGCCAACCCGCCCTTCGGCGGCAGAGAGAACCCACAGATCCAGCAGAACTTCCCGATCCAGAGCAACGCCACCGAATTGCTCTTCCTGCAGCACTTCATGAAGACCCTCAAGTCCGGCGGCCAAGCGGCCATCGTCGTGCCCGAGGGCGTCCTTTTTCAGACCAACGCCGCCTTCGCCAGCGTGAAACAGCAACTACTGGAAGATTTCAACCTGCACACCATCCTCAGCCTGCCCGCCGGCGTCTTCCTGCCTTACTCGGGGGTGAAGACCAACGTCATTTTCTTTGAGCGCAAGGGCGGCACCCAAGACGTTTGGTTCTACGAGTGCGAGCCCGCGCAAAAGCTAACCAAAAACAAACCGATCACCGACGCCCACCTCAAAGAGTTTGTCGAACTCTACCAAACCCGCGCCACCACCGATCACTCGTGGACCGTGCCCGCCGCCGAGCTGAAAAAAGACTACGACCTCTCCGCGAAGAATCCCGCCAAACAAGTCGACATCGAGCACCAGACCCCCAGCGACATTTTAACCGACATTCAAAAGACGCACGCCGCCACCGCCGACCTCATCGCGGAACTCGAAACCCTCATCACCCCCGCATAAACATGGCACAGGAATTATACGAACTGCCGGAGGGGTGGGAGTGGAAAGAACTAGGAAATTTGACCTCCTTAGAAAATGGTGATCGTGGAAAAAACTATCCATCTAGGAAACATTATGTCTCAGAGGGAATACCTTTCATTACTGCAGCAAATATTGCAGATGGAATCATCGATTCGACCTCTTTGAATTTCATCCAGGAAGAAAAATTTTCAGCCCTCGGTAGCGGAAAAATCAAAATGGGAGACTTCCTTTTTTGCTTGCGAGGATCTTTAGGCAAGTTTGCTCACAATACTTCACTAAAAGAAGGAGGAATAGCATCATCATTAGTAATCATACGATCAAATGATACCCTAATTCCAGAGTTTCTAAGTTCTTACTTCCGCAGCCATCTGTGTGAATCACAAATAAAACAATACGACAATGGATCTGCGCAGCCAAACTTATCATCCAGAAACGTAAAATTATTCAAAATCCCCGTCCCGCCGCTGGCGGAGCAGGAACGGATCGTCGCGAAATTGGATGCGCTGTTCAGCCGCATCGACCAAGCCATCGCCCAACTCCAACACACCCAAGCCCAAACCAAAGCCCTCTTCGCCAGCGCGCTGGATGCAAGAATGAATGTAAGCGGTGTCAAAACGACATTCGATGATGCCAAAATCGATAACACGATAGGACTTGTAAGAAATTTAAAACAACAGTCGGAGACGCTCTCGTTCACATATTTGAAAATGAATAATATTACTCGAGACGGTCATTTGGATTTAAAGAATGCGACTAAATGCGACGCCTCCGAATTAGAAGTAGAAAGATATAGCTTACGTGATCGGGATTTTTTGTTTAACACACGCAACAGTGCTGAACTGGTAGGTAAGTCATGCTTATTTAAAACAAATGCAACCTCTGCACCAGTGCTGTTTAACAACAATATAATGAGGGTAAGGTTCAGAGAAGACATCTCACCTGAATACATCGCCTACCAATTCAAAACTTCACACGTGAGTAATCAACTTGAGGCCATCAAATCAAACACAACTAATGTCTCTGCTATCTATTACAAAAAATTGAAGGATATAGAGCTCAATATCCCGCCCCTAGCCGAACAAAGCAAGATCGTCGCCCAGCTCGACGCGATTTCGGAGCGCACCCAAGCCCTGACCGCCGCCACCAGCGCCCAGCTCGAAAAGCTCGGGGCCTTAAAAGCCTCCCTGCTCGACGCCGCCTTCCGCGGGCAGTTGCCATCCGATCAATAATACGTCTGTATCAAGTAATGGATTCCGCGACTCTCAACCAGCAGCTCGAAACGCTCATTGCCATAACCAATGAGACGATGACCGTTGAATTTAAAAGCAACCTCAAGGAGGCGAAAGAGATCGGGGCTTATATTTCCAGCTTAGCCAACAGTGCCTGCCTCGTCGGGCACGAACATGCCTGGCTCGTCTGGGGCGTCGACGATGCCAACCACACCATTCAAGGCACTCACTTCGATCCGTTTAAACAAAAGGTCGGCAATCAGGCGCTGATCATGTGGCTGCAACAAAAGACCACTCCGCGTGCCGACTTCGAGTTTCATCGCTTGGAGCGGGCGGAAGGCACCGTCATCTTGCTGGAAATTCGCCCGCCTCGATCCGCCCCCATCGCGTTTGACGGGATACGCTACATTCGCATTGATAGCCATAAGACGCGGCTCAGCGAGCATCCCGATAAGGAATCACGCATTTGGGAGCACCTCGGCATCAAAAACGACTGGACCGGCGAAATCGTGCCCGATGCCACACTGGAGGATTTAGATCCAGCCGCGGTCGCTCAAGCACGCGTGCGGTTTAGCGACTTTCTGCTTAAGCACGAACCCGACGCAGAGCGACAAGCGGCACTCAAGTCAGAGATCGCGGCATGGGATACGGTCACACTCTTGAACAAGGCACGGATCACCAAGGCTGGCAAGATCACCCGTTCGGCCTTATTGCTGCTCGGCAAAGATGAATCCGCGCATTTTCTCAGCCCCGCCGACGTCAAACTAAGCTGGATACTCCGAGAGGCCGACGGCGTCACACGATCCTCACAGCCCTTCGGCCCGCCCTTCCTGCTCACATCGGATCAGCTGTTTCAACGCATTCGCAACTTGTCGATCGATGAAATGCCCGACGGCACGCTCTTCCCTGTATCGATCCAGCAATACGATAACTGGGTCATCCGTGAGGCCTTGCACAACTGCATCGCCCACCAAGACTATACCATCGGCGGAAAAATCAACGTGGTGGAGTATCCCGACCGCTTGGTGTTCTCAAACCTCGGACAGTTTATACCACCCAGCATCGAATGGATGCTGGAAAACCAATCACCGCCCGAGCACTACCGCAACCAGTGGCTGATCGACGGCATGATCCGACTACGCATGATCGAGCAAGTCGGCAGTGGCATACGGCGCATGTTCGTCACACAGCGTCAACGACTGCTCCCCTTGCCCGACTACACACTCGACTCCGCAGGCACCGGCTACCCAAAAGTCGAAGTCCTCATTTCAGGCAGAGTCTTGGATGAGAATTATACCAAGATGCTCATGCGCCGCGACGACCTAAGCCTGCGCGACGTCCTCTCATTAGACAAAGTGCAAAAAGGAGTCAGCCTGCCAAAGGAAGAGGCGACACGGCTCAAGAAACTTGGTCTAGTCGAAGGCCGCTATCCACGCATCTTCGTATCCGGACAAATCGCAGCGACCACCGGCGGACAGGCCGCCCACATCCTCAAGAAAGGCTTTGATAATGACTATTATCGCGATCTGCTCGAAAAATTAATTCGAGAGCACGGCCCAGTAACACCTCAGACCATCAGTGACTTATTTATGGATAAGCTACCGGACTCAATGAGTCATGACCAAAAGAGAGACAAAATCCGCAATCTAACCTACGACTTATCCCATCGAAGAAACCTCATCGAGAATATCGGCAAACCACGCGGCCCAGGAGCACTCTGGCAACTCAAGTCGCCAAGCTAAACTAGTATCGCGTAAGATTACTGTTAGCTTGCCACGGCCACTACAAATATTCCGCAAACGACCTACAATCAGCACGATAAGCCATAACTAAACTTTTAATCTTTTTAATTCTTTCAAGCTAAACTTAGTTTAGGACGCACACGACCGAAGCAAAAAAGCCAAACTCTCCGAGCGCTTAGGCGCTGAAAGCCTCTCTGCTAGAAAAGCCAATGGGGTCAGCCTGCCCCGACTCAGTTCCATCACTCAGCACACCAAGCATGAAAAGTTCAAGCAATGGCGCGCGCAACCATCCCACATGCCGTTCAGGCGCAGATCCTCCAACGCGACAAGTGGTTGACTAACCGCAGAGTTCGCGGAGGGCACAGAGGATGAGGGAGAATTGTGTGGTGATGCAGGACGGCCTTCGGCTTTGCTCAGACCAGAAGAGTCCTGCCTTCCCGAGTCGCCTTTGGCGAAGAGGGGTTGATTCGCTGAGTGCCGGGCGACAATGTTCTTTAACCACAGATGGACGCGGATGCATGCGGATCTATTTTGAGATTGGCAGAATAACTCTCAAGGGAATGATCTTTGAGGATGGAGCTTCCGAGTAAAGAGAACTGCTATGTGGATGAGCGAAAGGTAACCGACTACCTGCTCAATACTTCGCAAATGCCTGCGGCAGCTAAGGCACGGTTTTTCATCTCCTGCGGCTTCACCTTAGACGAATGGCCGGAACTGGCTCGGGCGCTGAAAGCGCACGGGCAGACACAATGTGTGGTCGGCACGACTGAAAGCGCCTACGGTGCTAAGTATGAAATCGAAGGGCCGTTGAAATGCCCGGACAGTCGCTCGCCTGTGGTTCGTTCGGTCTGGCAGATAGATAAGGATGAACTTGCACCGAGACTGATTACCGCCTACCCTGTTTTGAAATGATCGAAGAACATGCCAATGTAGTTCTCACTGAGGACTTGCCTGAAAACGAACTCGCCAAGGGCGATGTCGGTGTAGTCGTGCATATCCACAATGGGGGCGAAGCCTACGAAGTGGAGTTTCTCACGATGGACGGTAGCACCGTGGCTTTGCTCACACTGGAAGCCTCGCTGTTGCGCGTAGCCGATGCACGGATGATCCCGCACGTCCGGGAAATCGCGGTCTAGGACTGACTCGCTTTGGACTGAACGCCGATTGTGCAATCGCAGTTGCGGTAGATCGGCGGTGGGGGCGTCCAACCGGAGCCGTATGCAGTGCCGTTCTCGTAGAGATTGAGTTCGACTTCGCGGTGGACGTTGCCGAGTGCGTAGGATCCTGATCGGTTGCCTTCTTCGCTGGTCAGGCTCTGGCCTAGAAAAAGTAGATCGCAGGTGTCTGTGAGTATGAACATGCTGTAATATGAAACCTGCATCGCGGTCAATCTTGACCTCAAGGGCATAATTCGATGAGATGGATGAAATGGCACTGCCAAACCACAAAGACTCGAAAATCTCCCCCAATACGAGCCGAGCCCCCCTGCTACTGAATTCCTCCCTATTCGTCCTACTGGCCAGCTTATCCATCGTGCTGGTTCTCGTTAAGGCGGATCAAAGAATGCGCAGCGCCTTAATGATATCAGCTGAATTAGTCAGCCAAGGACTCGATCTGACTAAAGTAAGGGACTTAGTCTCAGGCACAACGAAACAACAGCAAAAAGCGGCCTTGCAGATCCAAGAGACACTATCAAGACAAATCTTAACATCGGACCGTTTTCATTACATCTACATCATGCAGCGCAATGCAGAAGGTGATATTTACTTTTTAGTCGATGTGCAACGGCCTGAAGAAAAAACTCCTCCATCTTCCCTGGGCGAGCCTTATCCAGAGGCCTCAACTAAACTGAAAGCGGTCTTCGACAATAAAAGCTCCTTTTTGGAAGGTCCCTTAAAAGATCGCTGGGGCACATGGATCAGCCCAATCACTCCCATACTCGACCCCGAAACGGGCGAAGTACTGGCCGTGCTGGGCATCGACATCTCGTCCAAGGGTTGGTATCTGTATCTATTGGGGGTCGCTGCACTACCGAGCCTACTATTTATATCTTTGGCGCTCATGGGCTTTTCTTTGCATAGCAGCAGACGACATCGAGCGATGCTCCGGCAAAAGAACGACGCTTTTCAGTATAAAGATAAGTTCCTGCAACTACTGGTGAGAACGTCTCTGGAATACATTAACCGCCCGCTAAAATCAATTGATGCGACTGTCGAGGACTCGCTGGGAGAAATCGGTCGTTTCACCGGCGTCGATCGGGCTTATATTTTCCGCTACAATCTCGACACAATGACTGCACAGAACACACACGAGTGGTGTGCTCCGGGGATTAGCTCTGAAATCGATCAACTCCAGTGCGTCGACCTATCCGATTTGCCCAACTGGCTCGAAGCACACCAGCAAGGACAGGTGGTTGAGATTGATAATGTCCACCACCTCCCCAAAGACGAACTCACGCGAGTGATACTTGAAGCTCAAAATATTAAAAGCTTAATCACGGTTCCACTTATCGACGATAACGAATGTATCGGATTTGTCGGCTTCGATGCGGTGAAGCAATCGCATCAATACTCTCAAGACGAACGCCAGCTACTCAAAGTCTTCGCGGAGATGATCGTAAACATCAATATACGCAGCAAGACAGACCGCGCACTCCAAGCTTCCAACCAGGAACTGGCACAACAAACACGATTAGCCGAAACGATGGCCGAAGAAGCGCAAAAGGCCGACCGGGCTAAAAGCAGCTTTCTAGCCGCCATGAGCCATGAAATCCGCACGCCGCTCAATGCGATCATCGGCATGAGTTCATTACTCATAGATACCGAGCTAGACAAACAACAAGCAGACTGCGTCTCAACTATCCGCGTGAGCGGCGATGCGCTCTTAGATTTAATTAACGACATCCTCGATTTTTCCAAAATTGAAGCGGGCCAACTGGAGTTACACGAAGAGATATTTGAAATCGACGACTGTATTTCTCAGCCCGTAGAAATAATGAGAACTGAGGCTCTGTCCAAGAAGGTCACAATCGAAGCGATCACTCAAGAGGGCAGCCCTCGATACCTGAAGGGCGACGTCGCCCGCATCCGACAAATCATTCTTAACTTATTGAGCAATGCGATTCGCTTTTCACACACAGGAGGTAGAGTTCATCTCACTGTCGAATTTAAAGCCTTAGAGGCTGGCGCGATTTCGCTCTGCATCCAAGTCACAGACGAGGGAATCGGCATCTCGCCCGATGCACAGAAAAACCTCTTTAAAGCCTTTGTCCAAGCCGACTCTTCAATCACTCGCACTCATGGAGGCACTGGATTAGGCCTAGCCATTAGCCGTCAATTGGCCCGTTTAATGAAAGGCGACTTATCCTACCAAAGTCGCCCCCAACCAGGAGCATCTTTTAAACTCGAAATCCCCCTAGCCATAGCCCCACCCGATGCCTATCCACAGGGCAGCGGGCAAGCTAATCAGCAAGCTGCAGCAGCCAAGTCCACCAACCCGCAAGGAGTGCGCACAAAAGTGCAACATATCAATAAAGCACTCGCGAGAGACTACCCTTTAAATATCTTGATTGTGGAAAACAATCAAACCAACCAGAAAATAATGAAGCGAATCCTGCAACGGATGGGCTATGCTCCCGACATTGTGGGCAATGGCCAACTGGCGACCGAGGCAGCCAGTGACAAGGAATATGAGCTAATTTTAATGGACATCGAAATGCCAGTCATGGATGGCATCACTGCGACCCGCGAAATACGTAAATCTAAGCACCTCCCCCCACCTACAATAATAGCACTCACTGCCCACGTAATCGATGAGCAACGTAAACAGTGTTTCGCAAGTGGCATGAACGACTTCCTATCGAAGCCAATCAAAGTGCCTGAATTAACACGTGCTATCGTGAAAACTGCCCAGGGCGAATACAATAAATCTTGAAGTTCGAATCAACTCTTAGGCCCCCACTAAGGCTCCAAATTGAAGCTAGCCCCCCCCGGTGAGCCTCATGTATTTTACAGGAACTGCACATAGATTGACAGCTCAACCTTCGATTCATAGTCTGCTGCATGACTTCTTCGACGTCCTCAAAGCCCAACAGCACGACTCCCCTAACTTGCATCGATTGCGGTGCTCCCGTGGAACAGACCCTGGCAGGCATCGCGATCTGCGATGATTGCTTGAGCACGCGTGGGGCCTGCTGTCAGGAATTCGGCGCAGTCGACCTGACAAGAGAGGATACAAAGCCGCGCGCCTATAACAGCCCGGCGTGCGCGGCACATTTATTTGAAGAGGCAGACGCCATACAGCATATCACGGCTAAAACATATTTAGCCGAGAAATAAGCCGACAGAAACCAACACTCCGTAAGCGACCACCACCTTGGCTGCACGTTGTAAGCATGCTAGATAGTCACTAGGATGCACGGCCTGCCGCAACTTGCGCGTTTGGTAGAGTCCCAGCCCCACAGGTATCCAGCCAAGCAATACAAAGGCTCCATAACCTTGCCACACCAGCCACAATAAAACCGCCCCGGCCCAGAGCAAGGAAAGCGCATATTGCCCCAGCGCACAAGGGCGCCCCAAGAGCACAACCAGCGTTCGCTTGTGTGCTTGCCGGTCTTCTTCCAGATCACGGTAGTTATTTACAACCAACAAATTATTGACCACCAGACCGCAGGCCAAAGCTAGCAAAACGACATCGCGATTAAAACTGCCAGTCTGGACATAAAAAGTGCAGACAACCGCGATCAAACCGAAGAACAGCACCACAAATACGTCTCCCAGACCGTTATAGGCGAGAGGAAAGGGGCCCCCAGTATAGATCCAAGCACAAACGATACTGGCGATACCAACCGCAAGCAGCCACCAACCTCCATAATAAATCAGGCTCAAACCGAGACAAAAGGCCAAGGCAAGTATGCCAATACTCGCCCACTTCATAGTCGCAGGGCGCACGAGCCCTGAAGCCACAGCTCGGCGAGGGCCCAAGCGTGCATCCGTATCGGTGCCTTTCACCCCGTCGAGGTAATCGTTGGCAAAATTTGTCCCGATCTGCACCAGCAAAGCGAAGCCGAGACATATCAGTGCGGGCACAGCATGCAATTGCCCGAGGCTATGCGCCATTGCAGTGCCTAAGAGCACGGGAGCCACCGCAGCAGGCAGCGTTTTCGGGCGTGTTGCTTCAAGCCAAATGGAGATCGTGGCCATAAAGAGATTCTAACTAAAGAAGAATGAAGGATCGGGAGGCCTCCGAGGACTCTGGGGGGACCCTGGGGAAACTCTGGGAGGACTCGCGCGGTATCGAGATCGACTACAGACCAGGAGGCGATGGTGGACGACTCACTGGCACGGCGACAGCGGGGCCGGCATGTAGCGCGCGCTTTGACTCACGACGACGGACAAAAAAACGAAAGATGGTGCGAATAAAGTAAAAGAGTAAAAAGAGCACCAAGATCGCAGCGAGGATCGGAATCATCACAGCCAAGCCTGCCGTGAGAATGGAGCCTCCGAGCTCAGCGGTGGATACCGCGGGATTACCGATGCCCCCCGTAGTCGCCGTCGATGCACCGCGCGTAATGACCGAAGCGCCTTGAACGATGCCTGCGGTGCCGCCGCCCATGATGGCCGCGACGATCCATTTAAAGGCTTCGTCCCCCATAAACTCAGGAAGCATTGCGCCGGTAATAAAAGTGCCTGCCACCACGGCAGCAGGACTTGCGATCGCGTCCAGGGCATTGTCCAACCAAGGGATGTAATAACTCCCCACTTCCAAGAGCGTAGCCACCCCGAGGGCGATCGTGACCCAGTCATTCCCCAGCCACTCAAAATTAGCACCGATCATGTCTTGAAAATTCACACCTCCGATGGCATCGAATCCTTGATTGGCGGCTAAACTGGCCAAAAAAAGTGGCACAAAGACTCGAAATCCGCAGGCTGCCGCCAGCCCCACTCCAGCAAAAATAGCAATGATCTCATTCATAATATCAAAATAGATTAAGGACTTATGTCGCTGTCGGAAAGCTCAGATTTGCAGAGAAATTGAAACACTCAATTGAATATGCCAGAGCATTTGGATCTAATTAGCGCGACTGTAGACGGATCTTGTTTAAACGATGGCTACGGCAAATATCCATGACTTCGGTCACGAATCTGAGGGGCACTTCTTCGTCGGCCACCAATAGGATGGGCATATCGGGCGTGAGTTCACCAGCGAGTTGCATCGCAGCTTCGAGCTCCGGCTTTTCGACGGAGCGGTCATTTAAGTAAAAGGCTCCTTCGGGACTGAGCGCGATCACGATTTGTTCTTGAATCTCGTTCTCTCCCGCCGTCTCAATCTTGGGCACGGTAATATTGAGCGCGCTCACTTGTTTGAACTGCATGGTGACCAAGAAGAAAAACAACAAGACCGTCAGCACATCGACCAAAGGCACGATATTGATCACTGGTTGCCGACGGCGGCGGCGAATCAAATCAGATGTGGTGTCCATTTTTTCGGCGCGCCTAGCCCTGTTTGGATTGTAGCAGCGCTTGCACCCCGAGTCCGATGCGTGCGGCCATAAATTCAACCCGGCGCAATACGTATGCATGCGCCGCGAGTGCTGGAATGGCGATCGCGAGCCCTAAAATAGTGGTATTGAGCGCGAGTGCGATGCCGCGAATAAAGGTGGCTGGGTCGGGCAAACCCGTATCTGCAGAAAAGCCGCTGAAGACTTGCGTCAGCCCGGTCACCGTGCCCAGTAGGCCGATCAAAGGCGCCGCACCAATCACCACTTCCAAGAGGAAGACACCTCTTTCCATGCGGCTGACTTCAAGTCGCGCGTAGGCTTTAAGCGAGTCGGCATCAGAGGGCCGCGAGCGGTGAAAGTGCAGGATGCGCCCTGCTACGGAATTTCGATCTGCCTCTACGCCATCAAACTGCCCCAAGACAAAGGCGTCCACTAAGGCACGCGGCATGACTCGCGAAGGGCGCAGCGCCAGCAAACGCTCAAAAGCGATAAAGACCGCAAGAATGGAGCAGAGGCCGAGTGGGTAGATAAATATTCCTGCGTGAGTAAAGATGTCCATGAGATGAGAGCGAAGCTTGGAGTCTCGACAACAGGTAGTCTAGATAAAGACCCCCAGACTAGCGAAAATCCCCGTAATACAGATAAAAAAAGGCGCAACCGAAGCTGCGCCTTTTGTCAGTAAATTTTGACTAATGTTCCTTCGCTTAAAGCACGACTAACAGCGCGTGAATCACGGCAGGTATGTAGAAAAAGAAGCAGAGGATGATATTGATCAGTAATGACTTGCCAGCGCCCGACTTCAGCGCAACTGCCACCGGTGGGAGAAAGATGGCAAGGAGGATGAGAACGATTTAATTGTCCATAATATATATGTGGGTTAATGTAATTTCATCGTAAACGACGTTAGCAAGCTAACAGATTGCCAGCCGATGTCACGCCTGCATATAAGGCAAAGCGCCCGCAGTCTTTGCGACATCAGCGGAGCCTTCGAGCAACTCATCCAACGGATCATAGTTACCACTGAGCAGGCTATCGCGTGCACCGGGCTTGATCTCGCAAGGGACGGATTGGTCGCCGAACCAGATCTTATGATCTTCGACGTCGATGGTGATTTCCAGTTCTGGATTGGCTTCGATCGCTTGAGCGATCGTGGCACGATCGGCATCGCTAGCGATGACGCAGACCACCCCGAGGTTGGTGGAGTTGCCGAAGAAAATCTCCGCAAAACTGCCAGCAATCACTGCGTTGTAACCCGCGCGCAGGATAGACTGAGGTGCGTGCTCACGCGAGCTACCGCAACCGAAGTTATTACCACTGACGATGATCGAAGCCTCAGCGAAGCGTGGATCATTGAGATTGTGCTTTTTATCTTCTCCCGACTCGGTCTTACGAACGTCGTGGAACAGATATTCGCCGAGACCATCGAAGGTGATGCACTTCATGAAACGTGCAGGGATGATGCGATCGGTATCGATGTCGTCGCCGGGAACGTATACGCCCTTACCGGTAACTTGTTTAATAGGTGTGGATGGCATGACTAAATAAATTAAGAATTAAGAATTAGAAATTAAGCATTTGCGGTAGCGAAGCCGAAGACCTCGCGCGCATCGGAGACCTCTCCCGTGACAGCCGCAGCGGCCACCATCAGCGGGCTCATCAACATGGTGCGCCCAGTGGGGCTACCTTGACGGCCCTTGAAGTTACGGTTGGAGGAACTCGCACATAGTTGATCGCCGACCAACTTGTCAGGGTTCATCGCCAAGCACATGGAGCAACCCGCGGCACGCCATTCGAAACCGGCCTCGATAAAGATCTTATCCAAGCCGAGCTCTTCGGCGATCTTGGCCACAACTTGTGAGCCGGGAACCACGATCGCTTGCACGCCCTCAGCGACTTTGTGACCTTTAATGTATTTGGCCACTTCCTGGAAGTCGGAGAGACGACCGTTGGTGCACGAGCCGAGGAAGGCGACGTCGATCTTCTTACCCTTGATGGCGCTTCCACCCTCAAACTTCATGTATTCAAGCGCTTCGGCCACGGAGTCACGATCCGATTGAGTCGGCGCATCCTCGATGGTGGGGATGTTTTCTTCGATGCCCACACCTTGCCCTGGAGTGATGCCCCAAGTCACAGTTGGCTGAATTTGCGCGGCATCGATATCGACAACATCGTCGAATGTGCAGTCAGCATCGGAAGCGAAGGACTTCCATTGCTCGACAGCAGCCTCCCATGCCGCGCCCTTTGGTGCATAGGGACGGCCCTTCAAGTATTCGAAAGTAGTTTCGTCCGGATTCACATAACCGACGCGGGCACCGCCCTCAATCGACATGTTACAGACAGTCATCCGCTCTTCCATGGTGAAGTTATCGAATGTAGTGCCGGCATACTCATACGCATACCCCGTGCCGCCTTGCGTGCCGAGTAAACGGATGATGTGCAAAATGACATCCTTCGCATACACACCGGGAGGCAATGTGCCGTTCACATTAATACGGCGCACTTTCAGCTCGTTCAATGCGATGGTTTGCGTGGCCAGCACGTCGCGCACCTGACTGGTGCCGATACCGAAAGCAATGGCACCAAAAGCACCGTGAGTCGCTGTGTGCGAGTCACCACAAGCAATGGTGGTGCCGGGCTGCGTGATACCCTGCTCTGGGCCCACGATGTGAACGACGCCCTGCTTGCCAGTGTTGGTATCAAAGAAAGTAACGTCGTTTTCGGCGCAATTCTTACGCAACTCTTCGATCATGCCCTGAGCGAGCGGATCGCTATAGGGTTCCACGGCCTCATTAGTGGGCACGATGTGGTCCACAGTCGCAAAAGTGCGGTGCGGGTACTGCACTTTTAAACCACGGTCGCGGAGCATGCCAAAGGCTTGCGGACTGGTGACCTCGTGAATAAGGTGCGTACCGATTAATAACTGCGTCTGACCGTTTGCCAATTGGCGAACCGCGTGCGCGTCCCATACTTTTTCAAATAAGCTTTTGCCCATAATCTTGTTCCTAATAAATGGTGATTCTCAAAAGGGTCTCAATAAGGATAGCTTTGAGCTCGCTGGCAACCGCAAAGGCAGGATTTTTCATGCAGGTCGCTCGCAAGCTCTCCTTTGGGCCTCAAGCACGCTCGTTTTCAGCATAAAAAAACCCGCAGCCTCCAAAGTGGAAACTGCGGGTTTTGAAAAGCTCGACTAGGCGAAGGGGTAAACCGCCAAATCGGGCAACAATTAATAAGGGCTATTTAATATAGGGGACTCTAAAAAGCGCCGACTTAAGAACTAGGTCCGGAGCGGGCCGATTTCTTAGAGGACCGCTTTAAGGCCAGCGCCAGCCTTGAATTTAACTGCTTTAGAAGCCTTGATTTTGATCTTCTCGCCAGTTTGTGGGTTCACACCGTCACGAGCTGCACGCTTTGTCACAGAGAAAGTACCGAAACCGATCAGCTGAACGTTTTTGTCCTTTTTAACACCCTTCTTAATGCCTTCAAGGACGGCTTCAATAGCGCGTTCTGCGCCAGCTTTGGAGGTGTCTGCACCGAGTGATTTTTGCACTTCTGCTACGAGTTCTGCTTTGTTCATAGAATATTAATAATGTTGTTGAGGTTGTTTGGTCGTATGACCATCGCAAATATGGGAACGCGCACTTGTGACCGTCAACCTAAAATCCGCTCTGAGGCCCTATTATTTGCGGTTTTCAGCGGCATGCACGCTCTGAAGTCTTTACCTGAGCGATTTCAAGCTTGCTGACGCGCGTCAAACACCTGTTTTAATAGGGTTTCCGTCGCTTCGACTTTTGAAATTCCACGCTCTTCGGCGATCTGCCCTGCACGCTTTAAGAGTTGTCTCGCCATCACCTCAGCCGAGTCTTCAGCAGCTCCCAAGTTGATAAAGATCTGCGTCAGCTCGCCCACATAATCATTTGCTGGATCAGTCATGCTTAGGCCCTTTCCGCAGTAGCTCAGCGACCATCACCTCTTCCGCATCAGAGTGCAGGCGTTCGCCCTCACTGGCATAGCGTGTTTTTAAAATCGCCACACCGCGCCAAACATCTCCTACAGCTTCAGAATAAGCGGTGCGCAACTCTCCGACTTGCTTAGCACCTTCATTATATAAAGCACAGGGCACCGAAGGCAGGCTGCCCTGCCCCGTGACGATAAACAGGCCACGCTGTGGCTTACCTAAATTATGCATACGAGCCACCACCTCTTGCCCAAGGTAGCAGCCCTTTGTAAACGAGATGGCATCCTGCTGCAAGCCTCCCTCTCCCGGCAGGTCTGCAGGGCCAATTTCATAGGGAACCAACGGAATACCCGCCCCGAGACGCGCAAGGCCCTGCTCTGCCTCGGAATAGGCCGCAAAGCCAGCCGCTAGTAATCGAGCTCGACAGGCCTCCGCTGCGGACTCGGATTCCAGCACTATAGTATAATGCTGATCACGCACGCAGTAGAGCCTACCGCCGGAAATCGTCTCAAACTGCCCCGGCTGCAGCGGCGTCCACCCAAGCGCAGTCACAGCGCCCGCGAAAAGCTGAAAGGCCCATGCGGGCCCTGCGGGCTCGATCACGACCTCATCGGCAATGATGTGTCGCTGCAGATGGGCTGTAATCACCTCGCTGGGGCAACATTCACTCAAGACCCGAAAGCGCTCCTCGCCCTCGCAAAGCACGACACTGTCAGCAATCACCTTGCCCTTCACATCCAGCCAGAGCCCGTAACAGCAACGCCCAGGCTCAAAAGGACGCAGTTCATTGCTGAACTGACTTTGCAAAAAATCCGCCGCATCCTCATCCGTGACAAGGAAGTGGGCAGCGGGTCGATATTGATAGAAGTAATTAGCAGCGTCCATAAGTTGAGTGTTAGAATATGCGCGAGTAATAGGACAGAACATTCTTTCGAGCACGCACCTGCCCCACCCTTAGAATGAGGTAAAAAGCTCGCCGTTTTGACAGCAACGCGTTTCTTTATGCCTATGAAATTTTTGCCATTGCTCTTCGCCATGATACTAACACTCAGCTTGGGTGGATGCGCAAGCATGCCCTCCAATTACGAGCAACCCAAGCTGGACGTAGTCGGCATCAGTAAAAGCGCTACCGATACAGCCGTCCTGCAGTTCACAATCCAACTTCGCATCGTCAACCCGAACCCAGAACCGATTGAGCTCAAGGGCTTGTATTACGAGCTCAGCATCGACGGCATCGATGTGGTGAATGGCACTGCGAATCAAATCCCAAGCATTGCTGGCTATAGCGACACAGTCGTCTCCGTCAGCTCTGCAGCCAACTTAGTGAACAGCGTGCGACTCGCCGCCCGCTTAATGGAAAGCACCAGCACGGAGCTGCCCTACCAGCTGCGTGCCAAGCTCGGCACCACCTCGAAATGGATGCCTGCCACCACTGTAACCGAAAGCGGAGTTTTACCTCTGTACTGAGCATACAACCAAGCAGCGACTGCGCATGTAGACAGCCGCCGCACGAATGAATGAATGCCAAGGCTGAGCTCTTGGGCACTGTCTATTTCCATTGACTTCGTGCCTCGGGCTGACATCTATGCCGCCCTTCAACTACCACCCCGCCGTAAATTCCTCGGCGGGTTTTCTCTTTCTAGGTGATCTTAATCGTAATCCATCTCTTCAAGTAGTCCCACCTCTGGGATGCATCAGAGAGGGATTAAGAGACGGATTACGACAAAGACATCCTTAAGTAAATGAACGCAAAAAACATCCGAAACATCGCCATCATCGCCCACGTTGACCACGGCAAGACCACATTGGTGGACTGCCTACTGCAACAGAGCGGAACCTACCGTGAAAACCAACAAGTGCAAGAGCGCGCGATGGACTCCATGGACTTGGAGCGTGAAAAAGGCATTACCATTAAAGCGAAGAATCTCGCTGTAAAATGGACCAATCCCAAGGACAACGAAGAGTACACGATTAACATCGTCGACACCCCAGGTCACGCCGACTTCGGTGCCGAGGTGGAGCGTGTGATGAAAATGGTCGACGGCGTATTGCTACTGACCGATGCCGTTGGCGGCCCCCAAGCGCAAACTCGCTGGGTGCTGCGCAAAGCTCTCGACCAAGGCCTGAAGACCATTTGTGTGATCAACAAAGTCGATCGCGAGTCCTCACGCCCGGACTGGGTGCATGACAAAGTGCTCGAACTCTTCCTCGACCTGGATGCGGACGAAGATCAATTCAACGCCCCCTTCCTGTATGCTTCGGCTAAGATGGGCTTCGCCGACCGCGAAGTCGATGGCCCACGCGAAAACATGCTCGATCTCTTCGAGACCATTGTAGAGCGCATCCCAGCCCCCACCATCGAAGAAGGTGATTTCCGCATGCTGGTGTCCAACATCGACTGGGACGACTATGTCGGTCGCATGGCGATCGGCCGTGTGCTCTCTGGCCAAGTCAAAGTAGGCCAAACTATTTTCGCTCTGCGTAAAAGCGGCAAACGCGAACGCGTTAAAGTGACCAAGATGAAGAGCTTCTCCGGCGCGGGTAACACCGACGACGTCACCGACGCGGTGGCTGGAGACATTGTCGGTCTGGCCGGCTTCGACGATGTCGACATTGGCGACACACTCGCTGCGCAACAAGACGCCGAGGCAATGCCTTTCGTCGAGATCGATCCTGCCACCGTGCAAATGGAGTTCTCCGTCAACAACGGTCCCCTCGCTGGTAAAGATGGCAAGAAGGTCACCTCCCGCCAAATCCGCGAGCGCCTCATCCGCGAGACTCAATCCAATATCTCCATCAGCATCGAAGATACCGACGATGGCACACGTTTCCTCGTCAATGCCCGCGGCTCCATGCAGATCGCCGTCTTGGTGGAAACCATGCGCCGCGAAGGTTTCGAGCTGCTCGTCTCTCGCCCCACCGTGCTGTATAAAGAAATCGACGGCAAACGCTGCGAGCCTTTTGAACAGGTCTGGGTAGAAGTGCCGGAAGAACAGCTTGGTGGCGTCATGGAAAACCTCGCAAAGCGCAAGGGCAAGGTCACCAATATGGAGCACCACAATTCCGGTGTCACCGTGGAAGCCGAAGTGCCAACGCGCGGCCTGATCGGTTTCGAAAGTGACCTCGTCACCATGACCTCCGGCCATGGCGTGATGAGCCACTCCTTCCTGGAATATCGCCCGCACTGTGGTGAAATTGTGACACGCCTCACGGGCACACTGGTGAGCATGGAACAAGGCAAGAGCATGCCCTACGCACTGGATATGATTCAAAACCGCGGCAAACTCTTCGTCGGTCCCGGCGAGGAAGTCTACGGCGGCATGATCGTCGGCGAGAATCCACGTGTCGAAGACATGCCCGTCAACCCTGCCAAAGCGAAGCAACTCGACAACATGCGTGCCAGCGGCTCCGACAAGGGCATCCAGCTCGCGCCTCCCGTTAAGTTCTCCCTCGAGCGCGCGATCGAATACATCGCTCCCGACGAACTGGTCGAAGCCACACCCAACTTCCTGCGCATGCGCAAACGCGAGCTCGACGAAAACAAGCGCCGCAAAGCCGCCAAAGCAGCCAAGGCTTAAGCTCATAGGGCATATTATTTAGACCAAACGCTCACGGGAAACCGTGAGCGTTTTTTTGTAACTTATTGATATTCAGAATTGGCAGCTGACATCTGTCTTCTGACGACTCTCTCAAGAACCCAACAGGCTCCAAAGCGATTTTGAGATGACTGCCCGTGGCGTTGGCGTAACGCTTCGACTGTCTCTCGCGCTCCCCCCTGACATCACTAAAGGAATCCATAAGATATGCTTATTAAAAAAGGATTAGCACACTTTATACTCGATTAGACAACCTGTTTACATACTTCTTCTGTATAAATTTTACTAATCGAAGATGCTAATAAAATTAGCTCACACTTCTTTAATCGAATACAGATATGCAAACTACAACATCCCCCGCCCACACAGAGGATAACGCAGCGTCCGCATGGCGCAATTTTCGCAACGGGGTCTGGCAAGACCAGATCGACGTTCGCGACTTCATTCAGCAGAACTACACGCCCTACCAGGGCGACTATTCGTTTCTGAAAGAGCCGACCGCAAAAACCACGCAACTTTGGAACGAGCTCAAGCTGCTACTCGAAGAGGAGCGCGCCGCAGGTGGTGTGCTGGATGCAGACACAAAAGTCGTAGGTTCGGTCGCCTCTCACGCAGCCGGCTACATCAACCAAGACTTGGAAACCATCGTGGGCGTGCAGACCGACAAGCCACTCAAGCGCGCCATGCTGCCTTATGGCGGTGTGCGGATCGCCCAGAAAGCGCTGCAGGCACACGGCCGCGAAATGGACCCCGAGACTGCGGACATTTTTGCCAAGCACCGCAAAACACACAACGACGGAGTGTTCGCCTGCTACACCGACGACATCCGTAAGGCACGCTCGGCCGGCATCGTCACCGGTCTCCCCGATGGCTATGGCCGCGGACGGATCATAGGCGACTATCGCCGCGTCGCGCTCTATGGCGTAGACCGCTTGATTGCCGATAAGCTACGCCTGCTCAAAGACAGCCAAAACGAAAGCTTCAGCGAAGACTGGGTACGCGAACGTGAAGAGACTCAGGATCAGATCAAAGCGCTCAAAGATCTCAAGACCATGGCAGCCGCCTATGGCATCGACATTTCCCTGCCCGCCCAAAACGGGCAACAAGCCGTGCAATGGACCTACTTCGGCTACCTCGGCGCGGTGAAGGACCAAAACGGTGCCGCAATGTCCTTTGGCCGCACAGCCACCTTCTTCGATATCTACTTCGAACGCGACTTCGCTGAAGGTACTTTAAACGAGGAGCAGGCTCAAGAGATTATCGACCACTTGGTCATGAAGATGCGGATCGTGCGCTTCATTCGTACCACCGACTACGACGAGCTCTTCTCCGGCGACCCCACATGGGTGACCGAAAGCATCGGCGGCATGGGCGAAGACGACCGCTCACTGGTGACCAAGTCCAGCTTCCGCGTGCTACAAACCCTCTACAACCTCGGGCCCGCCCCCGAGCCAAATCTCACCGTGCTGTGGTCTCAAAATTTACCACAGGGCTTCAAGGATTTCTGCGCCAAGGTATCCATAGAAACCAGCTCGATTCAGTATGAGAACGACGATCTGATGCGCCAGTATTGGGGCGACGATTACGGCATCGCTTGCTGTGTCTCCGCGATGCGGATCGGCAAGCAAATGCAGTTCTTCGGCGCTCGCGCCAATCTGGCCAAAGCGATGCTCTACGCCATCAATGGCGGCAAAGACGAAAAGAGTGGCCTGCAAATCGCCCCCGAGAGTGATCCTTTCACCGGCGACTATCTAGAGTTTGACGACCTGATGGCACGCTTCGACAAGACCATGGACTGGCTGGCCGCCACCTATGTCAAAGCGCTGAATATCATCCACTACATGCATGATAAATACTCAGCAGAAAACATCATGATGGCCCTTCACGACCCCGTGATCCTGCGCACCATGGCCTGCGGCATTGCCGGCCTATCGGTCGCAGCCGATTCACTCTCTGCAGTGAAGCACGCCAAGGTCAAAGTCATCCGCAATCAAGAAGGCCTCGCCGTGGACTACAAAGTGATCGGAGAGTATCCGGCCTTCGGCAACAACGACGACCGAGTGGATGCCTTTGCCAACGATCTGGTCGAGCGCTTCATGGATAAAGTGCGGCAACAGCCCACTTACCGCAATTCCGTGCCCACCCAATCGGTGCTCACTATCACCTCCAACGTGGTTTACGGCACCAAGACCGGCAGCACTCCCGACGGCCGCAAGGCCGGCGAGCCTTTCGCACCGGGGGCCAACCCCATGCACGGTCGTGATCGCAAGGGCGCAGTCGCCTCGATGGCTTCGGTGGCCAAACTCCCCTACGAACACTCGCAGGACGGCATCTCCTACACCTTCTCCATCGTGCCTAAGGCACTGGGCAAAACAGCACCCGAACAAGTGGCCAACCTAGGAAACATTCTGGATGGCTACTTCGAAGCGACTGGGCACCACATCAATGTCAACGTCTTCGAAAAGGAGACTTTGCTCGATGCAATGGAGCATCCGGAAAAATACCCACAACTCACCGTCCGCGTCTCAGGCTACGCCGTAAACTTCATCAAGCTGACCAAAGAGCAGCAGATGGACGTCATCACGCGGACCTTCCACGACAAAATCTAAATGAACGCTGAACATTGAACATCGAACATTGAACATCGAACATCGAACATCGAATAGCATCTCGGCGGCCTAGCCCTCTGATCCAAAAATTCAATCTTCGGTGTTCGGTGTTCCGACTAAAAATCATCATGACAACACTACTCGAAGCACCTACCACCCCACCTGCCTGCGCCTACGAAACACTTCCCCGCGAAGAAACTTCGAGCAGCGTTGAAGGATTTATCCACTCCGTCGAAACCTGCGGTACAGTCGACGGTCCCGGTCTGCGCTATGTGCTCTTCTTGCATGGTTGCCCGCTGCGCTGCCAATATTGCCACAATCCGGATAGCCAAGGCAAACCAGCCGGCGAGACTCGCACCGCGGAGGAGGCCTTTGCCGATGTGCTGAAGTACAAATCCTTCATCCGCAAGGGGGGGCTTACACTATCAGGCGGGGAGCCTTTGATGCAGCCCGACTTCGTCGAAGCCATGTTTACCCTCGCTAAAGAAGCCGGCATTCACACCACCTTAGACACCTCAGGTTTTGTCGGCCACAAAGCCAGCGAAGCACTGCTCGACAAGACCGACCTAGTGCTACTCGACATCAAAAGCTTCAGTCCAATGACTCACAAAGTCGTGACCGGAGTCTGTGTAGACCAAACTCTCAAATTTGCACAACGTCTGGATGCCCGCGGCAACAAAGTCTGGATCCGCTTCGTGCTGGTGCCCGGCCTCACTGACAACGAGAAAAACATCAATGGGCTGGCCCAATTCGTCAACCAACTCGGCAACGTCGAACGGGTCGAAATCCTCCCCTTCCACAAAATGGGCGAAGAGAAATACAAACTCTCTGGGCTGCCTTATAAACTAGCAAACACACCAACGCCGACTCCGGAAGCAGTCGACAGCGCACGCGCGATATTTGCGCGGCATGGAGTCGTTGCGATCTAGAGCAGCGCCATTGCGCAGGAGTCGATGCGAATATCTCATGAAAACAAAAAATCGTTGGCTCATTGCAGCGTCCGCCTGCAGCATCAACCTATCTATCGGCTCCATTTATGCCTACAGCGTATGGAAAATGCCTCTGGAAAACACCTTTGGTTGGTCCTCGAGTAACACCTCACTGGCCTTCAGTCTGGCGATCTTCTTCCTGGGCCTCTCGGCCGCCTTCCTCGGAAGCTTCATCCAGCGCAAGGGGGCCCGCTTCGGCGGCCTGCTCAGCGCAGCCTTCTTTTCGGGCGGCCTGCTAGGCTCTGCACTCGCCTGCCAAGTAGAAAGCCTGCCCTTGTTCTATTTAAGCTTCGGAGCAGTCAGCGGCATCGGGCTCGGCTTGGGCTATATCTCCCCCATCGCCACACTGGTCAAATGGTTCCCCGATCGGCGCGGCTTGGCCACCGGGCTCGCCATTATGGGCTTCGGCTTTGGTGGACTGGTTTGCGCCAAATTGATCGATCAATTCGTGCCAGTCCAAGCCGAGATCTCCCTGCCACAGGGTATCAGTGCCTACGAGTATCAACAACAGGGCACGCTTGCCCTAACAGCCACCGCGACAAGCCCAGACGCCGCAGCGCTCGCAGCGACTCCTGAGGCAGCGCTCGCACCTCAAAAAACGCTCCTCTACCAGAAAGCATCCATCGTGCGGGCCTTTAGCTACTTAGCCGGCATCTATCTCGTGATCATGGTGCCCAGCGCACTCTATATCAGCCCACCTACGCGCGATGACTTGCAGACAGTGCCCAGCAAAGAGACGTCCCCCCAGACCAAGTCGCAAGGCGAGGAATTAACAGTGGCACAGGCATTGAAACGCCCTGCATTTTACGGGCTCTGGAGCATGTTATTCATCAATGCATCCTGCGGCATTGCACTCATATCAACTGCTAAAAAGATGGGCTACGAAATGGTCCATTTATCCGACTCGGAGGCCAGCTTACTCGTGATGGGCATCTCCCTATTCAACGGACTAGGCCGCATCGGCTGGGCCGCACTTTCAGACTACATTGGACGCCCCAATACCTTTGTTGCGTTTTTCGTGCTACAAATCGCCGCCTTTCCGCTCTTGGCCAAGCTCACCCATTTCCCGATTCTCTTCATGGGCATCACCTTCATCATTCTCTCCTGCTATGGAGGTGGCTTTGCAACCATACCGACCTACATCAGCGACCTTTTCGGCATACGAGCCATGCCCACGCTACTCGGCATGATCCTCACCGCATGGTCCTGCGCGGGCCTAGTCGGCCCGATGGTCAACGCACGCGTCTACGAAGCCACGCAAAGCTATCAAACCAGCCTTTATGTATTCGGCGCGGCACTTGTTGGCGCACTCATAATATCACTGCTCATGAAACTTAATTTGCAAACGCAGCCGCAAGCCACAGCACGCAGGCTGGTTCAGGAGCACTAGACGAAGCATAGAAAAGGCTGAAAAGCTTGAACCCTCTCATGCAGCATTGATCCAAGAGAGCAAGGAACCTTCGCCCTAAAACTTGTTCTCCTTGCCCCCAAACATACGGGCGATATTGGACCGGTGGCGCACCACGATCAAGACTGCTAAAATGAGGCCTAGGTAAAAGCGTGGATCTTGCGTGCCATGGATAAAGTAAGCCGAAACCGGCAAACTGAGCGCAAACAAGATCGAAGCCAGCGCCACCATTTTAGAGCTATAAAAGACGACCAACCAGATCACCAAGCCGATCAAGAGCACTGCCCACATCAGGGCTAGCAGCCCCCCAATAGTGGTCGCCACGCCCTTGCCGCCGCGAAACTTGAGAAAGATGGAAAAGCTATGCCCAAGAATCGCCGCGATCAGGCCGATCACAGCCAACCGATTGTCACCACCATAAGCGAGCAGCGGCCAGCCAGCGGCGATAAAGCCCTTGAGGGCATCGAGCGCGAAGACAGTATTACCCCACTTTGCACCCAGCACACGCTTTACATTGGTCGCCCCCGGATTACCGCTACCCTCTTTGAAGATATCAACGCCCTGGCCACGCGCCACGATCACCGCGAAGCTGATCGCACCGAGAAAATAGCCGACCAATACGACTAGGAGAATGGAAGAAATTGCCACCGGCTAGACCAGTTACTTAGACCAGTTGCTTAGACCAGCTTTTTGAAGAGCAAGGTCGCATTATGACCGCCAAAACCGAGGTTGTTGCAGATCGCTACGTTGACTTCGGCCTCACGCATCTCATTCGGCACGTAATCAAGATCACAATCTGGATCTGGCTCGTTGTAATTGATCGTCGCGGGAATTTTGCCATCGCGAATCGCAAGTGCACAGACCGCCGACTCCACGCCGCCCGCAGCGCCGAGCAGGTGACCTGTCATACCCTTAGTCGAAGAGACTGCCACTTTGTAAGCGTGATCGCCGAAAGCCTTCTTGATCGCACCCGTTTCAAACTTATCGTTGTAAGGCGTCGAAGTGCCGTGCGCATTGATGTAGCTGACGTCTTCAGGCCGAATGCCTGCCTCTTCAACCACATTACGCATCGCAGTGCCCAGGGCCTTACCTTCTGGATCGGGCGAAGTGATGTGATAGGCATCGCAAGTCGCACTGTACCCGGCGATTTCGCAATAAATTGTCGCACCACGCGCTTGCGCGTGTTCCAGCGTTTCCAGCACCAGCACGCCGGCGCCTTCACCCATGATAAAGCCATCGCGGCCCTTATCAAAAGGACGGCTGGCAGTCGTAGGATTGTCATTATAGCTGGTGCTCATCGCCTTCATCGAACAGAAGCCTGCGTATCCGAGCTCTGTAACAGCGGCTTCACTGCCACCTGCCAACATAATATCACTGTCTCCATCACGTAGCTTTTGAAAGGCTTCGCCGATACTGTGCGTGCCCGAGGCACAAGCGCTGACGATCCCATAGTTCGGACCACGAGCCCCGACTTCGATCGCGACGACGCCGCTGGCGATATTCGCAATCAGCGAAGGAATCATAAATGGAGACACACGACGTGGCCCACCTTCATAGAGGCGACGGCTTTGCGTCTGAATCGTCAACATCCCTCCGATACCAGAGCCAATCAACACGCCAAAACGATCTGCATCCAACTTAGACGTATCTTCAATTGCAGCATCTTTCAGAGCCAGGCGAGAAGCAGCGACCGCAAATTGCGTA
>CEUD01075921.1_pt1 | contig 28810 bp, 28 predicted proteins | sample 356481 | NCBI WGS metagenome assembly CEUD01 (sample SAMEA2623314, study PRJEB7988) | marine metagenome | isolation source: saline water (ENVO:00002010), including | reverse complement strand
TCCGGATCGTTAGCACAAGCAGTCTTGGACGAGAACCATTCCAATAAAACAAATCATCGATTCATCACCGTTCAAATCCCCGAAGCGGTGAATGAGAAAAAGAAAGACGGCAAAGCAGCACTATCATTGGGCTTAAAAACTGTGTCCTCCATCACCATCGAACGCGTCAAACGGGTGATCGAAGGCTACGGAGACGAGCCACAGCCGATCCCCGACTCCGGCTTCAAAGTTTACAAGCTGCAAAAGTCGAACTTTCCTCGTTGCGAATTCAAGCCCGATCCCGAAGCCAGCGAGGCCGACAACGTCGCCGCCCTGCGTCAATATATCGACGACAAGGAAGGCGCCTTCTTCCTCACCCTCAACGAACAAGGCGAGCAAGCCGTCTTCGACGAAGTTTGCCTCAAAAATGGCTTCCAACTGCACTACACTCGCACTCTCCGCGAGGACTTTACCGAAAATACCATTTACGAAGTCCGCGATCCCCGCCGCAGCGCCCTCGTCTGCCTAACTTGGAACGAGAACATCCACGACGCCACGATCAAGCGCCTACGCGAACTCGCCGAAACCGAAGACAAGCCCTTCTTCATCTGCCTCGAACGCGCCCTAACAACCACCACCAAGTGGAATCTCAAGCACTTCCTCGGCAACCACTTCAACGCGTTTTAAAGAATATGCCTACTCCATTAGAAGTGCTCACAAAAAGGGCTCAAGACTGTATCTCCGCGACTCCTGTGACAATCCTTGGCAGTGGTGCATCAATTGCTGCGGGCATCCCTGGGATGGGAAAACTGCGCGAACATATTCTCAGATTATCAACACCTGCGGGCTTTACTACCGACGAATTGAAACCTTGGTATGAGTTTCAAGAAAAATTAAAACACACAGACCTAGAATCTGCACTGCAGGAAATCAACCTACCCGAGGCGTTGGATGATTTAGTTATTGAAGCTACTTGGCAATACTTACAGCCCTTCGACATTGAGGCTTTCGACCAACTTCTAACTTCGACTTCACAATACCCTTTAACTGAACTTTTCCAAACTCTACTGAGGTCAACTAATCGTGAAATCGACGTGGTCACACCTAACTATGACCGTATCGCCGAATATGCAGCTGAAAAGGGACGGCTCTATCATGAAACAGGCTTTACTTATGGTCACTTACGTCATCGACTGAGTGAATTTCGGCAAAGCGTTCGAATCGGTGACACTATTCAAGACCGCGTCAATATTTGGAAAGTTCATGGTTCATTCGATTGGTTTAGAGATGAGCAAGGCATCATCCAAGCACTTCCAATCACGCACCCAAAACCAACAAACTGGAAACCAGCAATTGTAACTCCAGGCCTTCGGAAATATCAAAGGACTTACGATGAACCTTTCGTGTCAATTAAAGCTGCATCTGACCGAGCATTCTCAAATGCAACCGCATTTTTCTGCTCTGGCTTTGGATTTAACGATAATCATATCCAAACAAAACTGAAAGAGCGATGCCGAAGTAAGCGAGTTCCTTTAGTTTTAATTACTAGGGAAATCACGCCATCTGCTAAAGCCTTCTTTGATGATGACTTCTGCAAAGAGTATCTCGCAATCGAATATGCAAGCGGAGGATGCAAAATATTTTGCCCCGAATATCAAGACGGCGAAATCATTACAGGCGAGGAATATTGGCAACTCGAAAATTTCCTAAAACTAATAAAACCATGAACACTCTATTTGAATTCACAGACTCCGATACCCTAGGCAATGTCCGTTCAGTCGACACGGCAACCGTAATTGTCCAAGTGCCAACTTCTGAAAAGTTAAGAAAGCTACAAGTCAATCGACTAGCCGTTTTACAAAGCAGTAAACCGGGTCAGCATTTGATCGGAATTATTCAAAAAATAAGTCGAACTTCAACTGGCGAGGAACCTGCGGAAGACACTGATGAATTAGAAACCACTTCAAAAGAGCTAAACTTAGTTCGCATTTCACTTATTGGAACCCATTTAGATCGCCGCGGATTGCAGTCGAACATCTTTGTCCGCACACTCGAAACAGTACCCGAGATCGATGCTAAATGTTTTGCGCTAGAAGGTGAACAACTCACGCGTTTCATGGAAATTATTGCCAGTATTAGCGAAGAAGATGAACAACGACTTTCTTTAGGCACATATACTCTGGATGACACCGCTTCGGCCTATCTAAATGGCAACAAATTCTTTCAACGTCATGCAGTAATTGTTGGTGGAACGGGTTCTGGAAAGTCTTGGACTACAGCTAAAATCCTTGAGCAAGTTGCTAGTCTACCGAATGCGAATGCGATCATCTTCGATCTACATGGAGAATACGGCCCCATGCGAGGAGACGGAATTTCTCATTACAAAATAGCTGGGCCTTCTGACCTAGACGACGAAAAGACCCTTGAAGATGGTGTAATCCATCTTCCATATTGGTTGTTAAGCTACGAGGCGATGGTCTCGATGTTCATAGATCGTAGCGATAATAATGCACCAAACCAAGCAATGGTAATTAGCCGAACGATCATTGAAGCTAAAAGGAAATACTTACGAGAGAATGGACAAGAAGCACTCCTAGAAAACTTCACAATCGACAGTCCTATACCGTTTGACTTGGCAGACGTTGTCACAGAGCTAGAGCGTCTTGATACAGAAGATGTGGAAGGCGCGAGAGCTGGAACCACAAAAGCTGGGGATTTCAAAGGGAAGCTCGGCAGGCTTATTCAACGGCTAACCAACAAGCAAACTGACAGACGTTTAGGCTTCCTTTTCCAAGGAGGTGATGCGACTTTAGACTATGATTGGCTGTCTACTTTATCCACCGCTTTAATTGCCGGAAGCCAAGATAAAACTGACACGCAAGGTGGAGTGAAGGTAGTCAACTTCTCAGAAGTGCCATCTGACATTCTACCTCTAATTGTAAGCCTTGTAGCAAAACTCGCATTTTCTATTCAGCAATGGACTTTAAATGCTAACCGCCATCCAATTGCACTGTTCTGCGACGAGGCCCATCTATATATCCCCGAAAGAGCAACAGCAGATAGCACTGGGCAAATATCCGTTCAGATATTCGAACGAATAGCTAAAGAAGGTAGAAAATATGGACTTGGCCTTGTCGTAATCAGTCAAAGGCCATCAGAAGTGAATCGCACTGTAATGAGTCAGTGTAACAATCTTATTGCGATGCGATTAACCAACGGAGACGACCAGAACGTAATTCGGCGACTTCTTCCCGACAGTCTAGGCGGTTTCGGAGATTTGCTGCCTATACTTGATACAGGAGAAGCATTAGTAGTAGGTGATGCAACTTTGCTGCCAACTAGAATCCGTATAACTGAACCAAACAACAAACCCGACAGCGCGACCATAGCATTCTGGGATCAATGGTCTACAACTGAGGGGAAAAACTCTATAGCAACAGCCGTTAACAATTGGCGCAAGCAGTCTGTGCAAGGGTAGAAAATTACCTATAGAATCTTTTTAGAATATGACATGACACACAAAATTAATGAATATGCCAAACGTGGAAAAGCATTTGAGCGAGAGTTAGAAAACAAGTGGTCAGCTAGTCAGGGTGATGTTATCCAAAGAGAAGTTAGCGTTAGCAATGAAGGACGAAAGGGACGTATTGACATTCTCATCGATGAAGACCCTGACATTGCATTAATATTAGAAGTTAAGTCTACAGATTGGGACAAAATAAAGCGGGGAAGACTACGCGAATATGCTCTACGCCATCTAAGACAACTTCATCGCTACGTGGACGCGGTAATGAAGACCTCAAGTAAGACTATTACCATAGCGATTACCTACCCGAGGCGTCCTCGCAAAGAAGACAGATATCGCGAGTTAATGGCCATTTTCGATGAAATAGGCGCATCAATTAGCTTTGAAGACGATTGAACTATAACAACGATGAAAGTGAGAAACTTATCTATGAGCGAGGCAATACCGGACGATGGAGACGAGCAAAGATGGCTTCACATGGCAGTCTTACTATGGATTATCGAAAATATGGCTAGATTTGAGGAAAAATCCCTCCGCCCTCATACACTTTTCCACGGTCGCTTCGCTCGCTGGCTTAGCGATTTGATGTGCTTGCAAGCAGATCTACCCCAGCCCGACTACGGCTTTACCGACGAAAACGCCAAAAATAATCGAAGCCGCTATCTGCAAGCGGTGATCCACGGCTACGAGTGTGATTATCGCGCCTTCGCGACTTTTTTCCGCGAAGGCGCGGACAGAGCCACTAATACGTGATCTTTCTTTAAATGCACACCTTCAAAAACCGAAGAATCGTAAACACGAACCTTGATTTGGTCGCTGATTTGTCCCGAACTTTTCGATACTAAATAGCGGTTGGATGTGCGTAAACTAGCCATATGATATAGAATATATCTAAGATTACACGACCGTTCAGTCAACTCAACAAATGAAACTATCCGAATCACTCCCTGAAGAACTACGTGAGACACGTGCCGTTGAAGTGCTGGAACGCTCCCTAGCCCAAAATCGCCTGGGCCACGGCATTTTACTACACGGCGAGAGCTTAGAAAGCCTCGAAACGATTGTGCGGGCGATCGCGGCGCACCTACTGGAAACAATGCGCAACCCCTTCGACCATCCAGATTGCTTCATCTTGCGCCCGAGTGGCAAAGCACGCCTGATCAAGGTGGGCAAGACGGAAGAAAACAATACCATGCGCAAGCTGGTGGTCGACATCGCCAAGAGCTCCAATCAGGGCGGGCGCAAGGTAGGCATCGTGATCGACGCCGACCGCATGAATCCAGCCTCAGCCAACGCCTTTCTCAAGACACTGGAAGAGCCGCCGGCCGGCACCACGCTATTCCTGCTGACCACGCGCCCCTACGACCTGCTCGACACCATTCGCAGCCGTTGCCTCAACTTCCGCATTCCGGCCACAATGGAAGGCATACAGCACCCCGACTGGCCCGCCTGGGTGGTCTCCTATCGCGAATGGCTCGGCCGCTTGATTAAAGGTCCCAACAAAAAGACCATTCCCCACATTATGATGGGCGCCTACGGCCTCAATGCGCGCTTTCAAGCAATTCTGAATGAAATGACAGCAACTGCCTGGAAAGCGCAAAAAGAAACACTGCCCGAGCATATCAGCTCGGACGAAAAAGATGCCATGGAGGTCGGCTTAAGCAAAGGCTATCGCAAACAACTTTTCGCGGAGATCGAAAAAGCCACTGCCGGCTTTGCGCGCGATATCGAAGCCCTCAACACAGGCGAGCTTCCTGCCAGCGCCCTGCACCGCGCCACCGAAGCCTTGGAAAAATCTGCCAGCCTGATGGAAATCAACTTCAACCAAGTCGCGGCCTTGGAACTCTTCTTCCTCAGTTCTCTAAGAATCTGGACAACGGCAAGGTAGAGCCGCCACGCTAAAATTAAAAGCGAAGGTTTTAATCACACAAGCGCTTGCCTTCTTCACTCAGCGCGAGCACCCTTAATCGCATGGACCCCTGCGATACCCCCGCCTGCCAATCCGCACGTGAAATCTTCCACGAATTGGACGATTACTACGATGATCATAATCTTTATTTCCAGACGATCAGTTCTGTACTCGAAGCGGCCAATTTGCTCAAAGTGGACCAGCGTCTGAAGCTGATCCTCTCGCAACCTAAGAATGAAATCATGGTGCACTGCCCCGTCAAAATGGACGATGGACGCTGGCAATTATTCAAAGGTTATCGCGTGCAACACAACAACGTGCTGGGCCCCTACAAAGGCGGCATCCGCTACCACGACGAAGTCAAGCTGGACGAGGTCAAGACGCTGGCACTGCTCATGACGATGAAATGTGCGCTGGCCCGTCTGCCCTTCGGCGGCGCCAAAGGAGCGCTTAAGATCGATCCACGCTCGATCAGCCGCAGCGAGCTCGAACGCGTCACCCGCCGCCTCACCGCCGCACTGGGTAACAACATCGGACCGGATTACGACATCCCTGCTCCTGACATGGGCACCAATGCACAAATCATGGCATGGATGGCGGACACCTATATCAATTTCGCCGAGTCCTCCACCAAGGTCACCGCACGCGGCGTCGTCACCGGCAAACCCCTCGAATTCGGCGGCTCCGCTGGGCGTGAAAAAGCCACAGGCCAGGGGCTGGTCTATGTGCTCGACGCCCTCCTCCCGGGCATGGACATGGAGATTTCAAAGCTCAGTTTCAGCCTGATCGGCTATGGCAATGTCGGCTCATGGACCGCTCGCTTACTCCAAGCACGCGGCAGTCAACTCAAAGCAGTGATGGACCACACCGGTGCCATCCGCAACGAAGCCGGCATCGACGCCGAAGCACTGGCGCAGCACGTGCAAGCCACTGGCGGCGTGAACGGTTTCGCCGGTGCCGACGCAATCGACGCGCCCAATTTCTACAGCACCCCGGTCGAGCTCTTCATACCTGCCGCACTGGAGCAGATGGTGGACCTCGAACACGCCGAACGCTTACAATGTAAAGTGGTGGTCGAAGCGGCCAACGCTCCCACTACCCCACGCGCAGAGCAGCATCTACTCCAAAAAGGCGTGGAAGTGCTGCCCGCGATTCTGTGCAACGCCGGCGGTGTGACGGTGAGTTATTTCGAATGGAAGCAAAACCGACAATCCGAGACCTGGGACGAAGAGCTGGTCGACGAGCGTCTGCGTAAAGTGATGACACGCTCTGCCGAGCGCGTGCTGGCCACCGCCAAGCGCCTCGACTGCAGCATGCGCCTGGCCTCCTACGCGGCCGCGATCGCACACATCGATAAAGTCTATGAGATGCGCGGCGTATTTCCGTAAAGGCTCCTGTGATTATCCAGTCTTCAAGCCCTGCTTATAGAAGTGCTTTGAACTGGCGCAAAATCTATCCTCCCGCTTAATGGGCGACTATGACTATAGATGAACGTCTCTCGAAATATCTTGATCAAACTCCGGCCATCGACGATTCGGCCTATGTAGCCGAAGGCGCTGTCGTCATTGGCGCCGTCTCCCTAGGGCTCCATTCCAGCGTCTGGCACAATGCAGTGCTGCGCGGCGACATCAATACCATCGAAATCGGCGAAGGCTCCAATGTGCAGGACGGCACCGTCGTGCACCTAGCCGACGACTACGGTGTAAAAGTCGGCAAATATGTAACCATCGGCCACTCGGCCATGATCCACGCCTGCGAAATTGGCGACGAATGCCTGGTCGGCATGCAGGCCACGATACTTGACGGCGCTGTCATCGGCGAACAATCGATTATCGGTGCAGGCGCACTGGTAACAAAAGGCACGCAAATCCCCGCAGGCTCGCTAGTGCTCGGGGCTCCAGCTAAAGTGGTGCGCGCACTCAGCGATAAGGAACGCGCGGGACTGAAGGGACTCGCCGAAAAATACGTGACCGTCTCGCGTGGCCACAAAAAGCGTTTCGGCTAGTACGCAGCAAGGCGAGCTTCAATCCAATCTCACTGCCTCTGTGCGGAGCCTTCACACACGATCCGACTGCCCCAAAGCGCCTCGGCCGGAAAACTCTCACGCCTAGGACAGCTGAGGCTTGCAATTCAGTCATAACTCCTTCTCATCAATGAGCGATTGAGACTTATTCTCAGCCGAGACCATTTTACCATGCGACTGAACGAAATCAAAAAAGGCGGACTTTTCCGCGTCAAAAACCTGGATTGCTGCAACGACTGCGTCTCGCGGCTGATGTCTATGGGCCTGTTGCCGGACCAAGAAATCCGCCTCGTGCACGAAGCACCACTGGGCGATCCAATCGCAGTGGAATTCAACGGTTGCCACATCAGCGTACGTCTGGAAGACGCTGCACACGTGGAGGTTGAAGCAATCTAATGAGCAGCGCAAAAGCCAACCGTCGCATTGCTCTGATCGGGAATCCGAACACGGGTAAGACTTCCCTCTTTAATGTACTGACTGGAATGCGTCAGCGAGTGGGCAACTACTCTGGCGTCACGGTTGAGAAAAAGACAGGCACTTGGACCATGCCCAGCGGAGAGTCGGTCGAGTTAATCGATTTGCCGGGCACGTATAGTCTCAGCGCGAGTTCACTTGATGAGCGGGTAGCCGTTGACGTGATCAGTGGACATGGCATGGGCGGCCAGGCACCCGACTTAGTCGTAGTGGTGGTGGACGTCGAAAACCTGCGGCGTAATTTATTTCTAGCTTCGCAGGCCTCAGAGCTGGGAGTGCCCATGGTCATCGCACTCAACTGCTGGGATGTCGCCGAGAAAAAAGGGCTTCAAATCGACAGTAAACTTCTAGAGCAACGGCTTGGAGTTCCCGTCGTGCCCACAGTCGCTAAGCGCAAGAGCGGAACCGATGAATTGGCCAAAACGATCGAGAAGGCACTCGTAACGCGCCCGATTTTGGTACGTCCGAAATGGCCAGAGCCTGTGCAAAAGGCGATTGGCTCATTGAGAGAACAGCTTGTTGAGCAACGCAGCGAATCTCTGAGTGAAGGCGAATTACAGCGCCTGCTCTTTGATCGTAAGAGCGCAGTCACAGAACGGCTAAAGACTCCGGCCGATGAACACCAAGCAATCATTGAGGCTGCCCGCGAGCAACTATATAAAGATGGCTTTCAACCCGATGCCGCCGAATCGACGCTGCGCTTCCGCTTTTTAAATCCTCTACTCAACGACGTGCTGGAGCGCCAATCAGCGATGAAAAAGCGCAGCAAGTCTGAAAGTATCGACCAATTACTCTTACACAAGTTCTGGGGACTGCTGGTCTTTGTGGCGATGATGTATGTGGTCTTCCAATCCGTCTACACCTGGGCCGGCCCGATCATGGATCTGATCGAAACAGTCGTCGGCTGGGTGCAAGGGATCGCCTCGGATGCACTCGTCGCCACGCCCATGCTACAGAGTTTGGTCGCCGATGGCATCATCGGAGGTGTCGGCGCATTTTTGGTCTTTCTGCCGCAAATCCTGGTGCTCTTCTTTTTCATCTCACTGCTAGAGGCCTCAGGTTATATGGCACGAGCGGCCTTCCTGATGGACAAACTCTTTCAATGGTGTGGGCTCAACGGTAAGAGTTTCGTGCCACTGCTCACGAGTTTCGCCTGCGCAATCCCAGGCATTATGGCCACCCGCACGATCAACGACAACAAGGCGCGCTTGATCACGATTCTAGTCGCTCCGCTGATGAGTTGTTCGGCGCGACTACCTGTCTATCTACTGCTAATCGGTGCTTTTATCGAACCCAAATACGGCCCAAACGTCGCAGGTGCCGCACTCTTTGGCATGCACTTCATCGGCGCACTGGTAGCCGCCCCCTTTGCCTGGGCGCTCAATAAAGCTCTAAATAAGGGGCGTAAGCCAATGCCATTTGTGATGGAGTTGCCTCACTACCGGGTGCCACAAGTGAAGTTAGTTTTCCACCGCATGTATGAAAGTGGTAAAGAATTTGTCGTGCGGGCGGGCACAGTTATCTTCGCGATGACGATCATCATTTGGGCACTGTTATATTTCCCACGCTCCACGGAACTGGAAGAAGAGGTGACTGCAGAATACATCGGCCAAATCACGCAAGGTGCGATGAGCGAGATTTCCGGCGAGATTCAACTCGACGAAGCGCAGAGCACTGAATTAGAAGAACAAATCTCTGCCCGTTACCTCGAACAAAGCTATATGGGCCGTTTTGGTAAGTTTGTGCAGCCCATCTTCGCTCCCGCAGGCTACGACTGGAAGATCACCGTTGGCGTATTAGCCAGTTTTCCGGCACGTGAAATCATCATTTCAACTCTCGGAATCACTTATGCGCTCGGCGGCGAGGTGGACGAAGAATCGGATGATTTGCGCAGCACCTTGAGCAATGCCAAATGGGAATCTGGCCCTCGCAAGGGGGAGCCCGTCTTTAATATTCCAGTCGCACTCTCGATCATGGTATTTTTTGCCCTGTGCATGCAGTGCGGAGCCACCTTGGCTGTGATCGCCAAGGAACTCAACTGGTGGTGGGCTGCAGGTAGCTTTGTCGCACTGACAAGCTTCGCCTGGATCGCCGCCGTGGCCGTCTACCAAGTCGGCATGCTCTTTGTGTCATAGTCAGTGGAGATGCACAGCTAATGAAAAGCATTGAAGTCATTATCGTCGCAGTAATCATTTTAGCGGCCCTACTCTATCTCTATCAGGCATTTAAGCCGAAGCAAAAGAGTAGCGCTCGCGGCTGCGGCTGTGGCAGCGTCGACTGTAAAGTGCCCAAACCGAAACTTCAAAAGCCTAAAAAGTAAGTAATACCTCGGAGCTTCGCCGCCCAAGCTCCGTGCACTCATCAGCACTGTTCCCATGCATGTTGCGAGCCTAGCCCACGCGCAGGCCCCAAGCGATGGCCACCAGAGCCATGGTCAAAAGCCCGACCCACACTCGCGCTCGCTCAAGCACAGCAAATGCCCGTTGAAAAATCGCTCCCAAAAAGCCCAGCAGCATGCCACACATAAAGCCGCTGATATGCGCCGCTACATCAACGATACCATGCAGCGATCCATCGCCGATGCCGGTCAAGCCCAGCAAGGTAATGCCCCCAAACACTGGTATAAACCAACGCGGCATAAGCCAGCTCTCTTGAGCCTCCGTCAACGCCACCCACAGCCCGACTCCGGTCAATAGACCCAGCGCTCCGAATACCGCGGTGGACGCACCGATCGAATAATGCGCTTCGGGAAAATAGACCCAAGCATTGAGCACATTACCAAGCACCCCACTCAGTAAAATCAACAACCACGCGGCCGCCGCGCCAAAAAATCGAGCGACAAAGAAAGCAAAGCCCATTCCAGCGACTAGATTCGAGACCAGATGCACAATATCACCGTGTAAACACAGCGAAGTCAGCGCCCGCGTCCACTCGCCCCCAGAGATCATAGCCAGCGAGTCCCCACGGCCCAGATCCAGCGGGTAACCAGCCTGTTGCCAGACGAAACAGCCGATCAATAACAAGGCATACAGCACAAAACTCAAGGAACTGAACGAAAATTCCAGAAATCGCGTGCCCATAAATCGATTGGGCACAGAGTCCAAGTCCAACATGGCTCGCAGCTCCGCTGCGACCACTGAAGCATCGGCTGCGGCCACACAAATTACATATTGCCCCGCATGAAATAAGGTCCAATACGCCTTGCCCATCGCGAGAATGGCGAGCCCGGCATCCCCGGCCGCAGAGAAATTCGCATACACGGCTACCGGAACCAAGCCCTCAGGAGCCTCGAAGCCTTCCAATAAAAACTCGCTCAAGACTGGATTATTTTTCAAACTCGCCATGCAGCGATTATGCTGTAGAGTCGACTTCACAATCAATCTATTTACATAGCCCAATTATGTTAAAAAAATTACTCCTAGGCCTCCTAATACTCGCTTTAATCGCTGGCGCAGCGGTCTACTTCGTGTTATCGGGGGGGCTTAATCAGCAGATTAAGAAGGGCGTTGAAAAGTACGGCCCGCAAGTCACACAAACGGCTGTCACACTAGAAGACGTCAATCTCTCGATTTTATCAGGAAATGGCTCTTTAACTGGACTCAATGTCGCCAACCCCGAGGGTTTCAAGAGCGCAAATATCTTCTCTCTCGGTGAAATTGACCTGCAAGTCGATACGGGCACCGTCCTCAGCGACAAGATCATAATCGACCACATCCTGATCAAGAAGCCAGAAATCAGTTACGAAAAGACTCTAACGTCTTCCAACCTCAAGCAATTGCTGCAAAACATCGAAGAGTTTACTGGCCCGGCCGACAGCTCTGATGACACGGCAGCTACCCCCGAGCCTGAAACGGGCGCCAAAAAGCAGGTCGTCATCAAACAGCTCGTCATCGAAGAAGGCACTGTCTACGTCGGCGTGATGGGCGTAGGACAAACAGTCACTCTACCTCGCATAGAAATGAACGACATCGGTGAGGATGGGAAACAAATGACCATGGCTGAAGTCATCGATCTCGTGCTGAGCAAGGTTTTACAATCCATCGGTCCTGCCATTGCCAATGCGGGCGAGCTAGGCGGAGCCGCAGTCGATGCACTTAAAACTCAAGGTCTTGAGAAAGTGGATCAAGCCAGTGAGAAAATTGGCGAAAGTATCAAAGGCCTGTTCGACAAGTAATTTTAACCAGCTTCACAAAGCATGAAAGCGATCATATGGGGCTCCTGTGGCTCACTTCCAGCTCCTAGCACATCGGAATCGATCCGTCAAAAGGTTCGAGATGCGATTTGGGGCGCTCGTGAACACAGCTTTGAGAACCTCGATGCAGTCGATGCCTACCTAGAAACCTTACCCCACTGCGAACGCGGCACTTACAAGGCCAATACCTCTTGCGTACAAATCCAAGCAAAGAGTGATGATTTCATCTTTTGCGATGCAGGCACTGGCTTGCGCGACTTCGCCCTCAGTCAGAGTAAAGACGCGCCCCCAGCCACCTACCACATCTTCATCTCACACTTGCACTGGGACCACATTCAAGGCTTCCCGTTTTTCACGCCTGCCTACAAAGCTGGAAATCGGATCATCTTTCACGGCTTCCATAAAGACACCGAACGTGCAATTCGCGCACAGATGGACGCCCCCTGCTTTCCTGTTCCCTTCGAAGCAATGCAAGCCGACATCGAATTCGACATACGAGAAAATGGTGCTAGTTTTCAAGTCGATGATGTTCAAGTAACAACTATCAAGCAACAACACCCTGGGGACTCATGGGGCTACTGCTTTGAAGAGCACGGCAAGCGCATCATTTTCTCATCGGATTCTGAACACGGTCCTGAGGCCCGCGATGAAGGCTATCGCTTCGTCGACTTCTTCAGGGACGCCGACGTACTCATCTTTGACGGGCAGTATACCTTTGAAGAAGCAACCAACGAAAAGCGCAATTGGGGGCATTCCGACCACATGACAGCTGTCGAGCTCTCAGCCCGATCCAAGGTGCGTCAACTCATAGTCTTCCACCACGAGCCCGCCTATTCCGACGCAGATATCGAAGAAATCCACAAAGACGCTCTACGCTATAACGAAGATTACAATCAACGCATTTCCAAAGACACAAACTGCAAGACTTACCCCCAGCGCATCGAACTGGCCTTCGACGGCCTCGAGATCGAAGCTTAAAATATAATTACATGTCCGAAACAACCGACACGCCCACCATAGAAAATCGCAAAATATCCAAAGCCGAAATTAACGAGCTACCTTTAATTGCTTGGGAGGGAGAAATACAAATATTAGAGAGCATCGAAACGATGGAAGCCGCCGTCGCTAAACTTGTGAATGAAGCGCATCTGGGCTTCGACACAGAGACACGGCCAACTTTCAAAAAGGGGCAATACTACCCACCTGCACTGATACAACTAGCCACGGAGCATTGCGTGTATCTGTTTCGTATCAACAAAACTGAGACCTTTGAACCGCTACTCCCATTGCTCGAATCTCTCGATATTATAAAGACTGGCGTTGCGATTAAGGATGACGTTAAAGAGCTCCGCGCGATGGCAGAATTTTCCCCGGCTGGCTTTGTTGAAATTGCCGACATCACTCTCAAGCTCGGCTACGAAAATCGCGGCTTGCGCGCCCTAGCAGGCTTAATCATGAAAGGCCGTATTAGCAAAGCCGCACAAGTTTCCAATTGGGCACGTGCAGATCTCGATCAAAAACAAATTCGCTACGCAGCGACCGATGCTTGGATCAGCCGCGAGATCTACCGTAAAGCAATTGCCGAACGCGATGCTTAAAATTGCCTGATACAATATCAGGATTCAATAAACATATCGCGCAGTAACAAGAACCACGAAGCTGATAGCGTAAAAACCAAGAGCACTGAACCGATAACCACCATAGTCATCGCGAACTTTGGATAGGGGATCGCATTGCTCACGCCAAATACCTGGTTACAAATTGTATTCCGAAGTTCCCGTTTTTTCTCTTCAGAGCTAACAATCATAAAGATGCCAATCACCCCCGGCAGGATACAAATAGCCATTTTAATGATGAGAATTGCGAAACTGAGATTTAAAAGCTGCATAGGATTATAAATGGAGTAAGTCTCAATGATGAGATGTCCAGCAAATGCCAACCCAAAAATCAACGCCAATGTTAAGCTGATTTTTTAAACAATTAACAATTGATCTTTAAGATTTCTGAGTTTTGGCTAGCTGCATGATTCCAAGCAAAATCAAAAATCTTTCCTTACTAGCGTTTACTCCGATTCCGCTATTGGTTATCGCAGAAGGCACCCAAACGCTGCCAACGCTCTACATTGATGCGCAGCAAACGGCGAACACCCGCCCAGTCACCACCTACGAATCGCCAGTCTCAAACCTGGAGTTCGAACCGCGCGTCGACCTGCAATCACGTAATATGTCGGAGGCGCAAGGCGACGTCACCATTCGTGGTGGCATCTTCGAAAGCACCGGCTTCCGTGTGGGCAGTGCCACTCTAATCGATCCGCAAACCGGACACTACTTCGCCGAGCTACCCATCGCGCCGGAAATGCTCGAACGCGCCGAAGTGTTCACAGGCATCGACAATGCACTTTACGGCTTCAATAGCACAGTGGGCACCATCACTTACGGATGGAGTCAGATCGCCGACGGCGGCAGCTTAACAGTCAGCGGCGGTGACCACGACCTCAACTTTCAACGTATCCACCACGGCATGACAGGCACCCTCGGTGAAAGTGGCGAATGGAGTTGGGGCATCGAGGCGGAAGTCTCTCGCTCCGAAAGCGATGGCACCCTTGAGTTTGGCGACAGCGACTTCGACCGCACCACCGGACGCGTGCAAATACTCGGCCCCAATTCGCAGACCGACTTTTTTGCCGGTTATCAGTCGAAAAACTTCACTTGGCCCAATATGTACACGCCACCAGCAGGTGCCTTCCTTGGTGCCATCGAAACAGAAAAGCTAAAAACCCGGCTCTTCATGCTCAATCATCAGCAAACTTATGGAAATTCGAATTGGTTCGAGATTACAGCTTACCACAGAATCAATAAGGACAATTACCTCCTAGATGCGACAGGCTTTGACTACACAGCAGAGCACGAAACAAGCGTCAGTGCATTGGGAGTGAGCGGCCAACATGAGATCAACGAGCAGATCGCTCTTAACTATTCAGCTCAACTCACTGCCGATGAAATTGATTCGACGAGCCTCGTCTTCGGCGACTTCAATTCCAGAAGTTATCGCAGCATTTCATTCTTACCGCAATATCGCTTCAACATCGACGAACGCAGCACATTGACAGTACGAGCAGGCGCAACTTACGACGACTCAAACCGTAACGAATCCGAGCTATCTCCCATAGCAGATATCACCTGGAAACGCGTCAATTCAAGTGCTAGCAACGATACAATTTATCTATCTTATGCTGAAACCTCCCAATTAGCCGGCTACACAGCCATCAATGGCAGCGATAGTAGCGGCGTTTTTCAAAGCAACTACGAGCTCGACAGAGAAACCAGCAAAAACCTGGAATTAGGAAGCAAGCTACAACGTGCCGAATGGAGCCTCGAGGCTGCAATCTTTTACCGTTGGGATCAGGATCTGGTCGATTGGACCTACGAGAGCAACCCCTTCGCTCGCAGCGCGAACCCAGTCGACATCGAAACATTCGGCGTTGAGCTCATCGGCACCAAACGTTGGGGCGATTTCGAAGCTATCGCCAGCTATACCCACCTGCATAAAGATGAAGACTACAATAACGACGCCATAGTCGGAAGCTTCTACGCACTCAACTACGCAAAGCATCGCGTGACCCTAGGCGCGATCTGGAGCCCGAATGAGATTATTGAGATTCGTATCGACAACGAATGGCGCGAAAATGAAGCGAACGCGCTACGCAACGGCAGTGATTCCGCACTTTTCACCCACTTCGGCCTCAGCATTTACCCACCATCCATCAAGGACTTAGAGCTGTTCTTCGCGATCGACAACGCTTGGGATGACGGCTTCGAAGACGTGCCTGGCACACCGGGGCGCGGCGACCAATACAGCGCAGGTGCCACTTTCCGTTGGTAGTTCGCGTTAATACTGACCATTCTCTTGGCGCTCCAGTTCGGCCAATTCTTCCTGAGCCTTAGCAATGCGCGCTTGCGCTTCTTGAATGCGACGCGCGCGCGCTTGCGACTCTTCGTAGGATTTTTTCTTAGCGGCCAACTCAGCTTCCACTCGTGCGGCTTCACGCTCTGCAGCAGCCACATCGGCCGAAGTGGAATTGCGAGCAATCTCATCACGCACCCGCTTCGCTTCCAAAGCTTTAATGTCCTGTTCTAGCTTCTCCTGCTGCAAGACTTCCTGCTCATACTCATATTGACGCTGCGCCTCAGCTGCCTGCAGCTCTTCTTGACGCTGATCGATCTGATTACCAGCCATGCCACCTAAAGCACCTCCCAGCACCGCGCCGGCCACCACATTGATATCATCGCCATCGCCCATCTGGGCACCCGCGATGCCTCCCAGCACGGCACCCGCAAGTATACCGATATCGCGACCACGATTGGGATTATTCTGACAGCCCGTTGCAAAAATGAGAGCCAAGATTAAGATGGTAGAGGCAAAAAGTTTGTTCATAACGCTATCAATAAGTGCCCTTGCAGAAATTGCAATGCACAGAATAATAAGACCTCCTCTCAATCTAAAGTTCCGAGCTATCTATGAGTCTACGAAATCCTGAACGCGGCCTCTTCTCTGTCAAAGGCCTCATTTTCACCCTCGGTTTGATCGCCTCCTTCATTTTTGTCGGCACTCTCTACGGTCTCATCATACGCCCCGGCGCCAATAAGGCTGATCTGGCTAACAGCTACGGCGTCGATGTCGGCAGCTCTTTTTCCAGCCTATTCGTAATACTCAAAGACTATGAGCAGCAAATTTGTATCTCCCTCTTTCTCTGGGGGCTGATGATCCTGATCTATAAATTCATACTGCTTAACTACGAGGCCAAGACACTCGGCCGCTTCGCTCCCAAGAGCGAGGGGCTGGATACGGAGCCCGAAGTCGATCTACTGGCTGGCGCGCGCAGCATTACACGCGAGCGCGCTGGCGCACTCTCTGCCGAGATTGATAACAAGAGCCAACAGCAGGACTTGCATAATAAGATCCTCCCCTACGTTATGGCGCGTGGACTCGAACGCTATCACATGACAGGCAGCGTGCCCGAAGCCACCGAAACTATCATGGGGCGACTCGAAGTGGCCTCCGAGCAACAAGAAAGCGAGCTCTCCATGCTCCGCTACCTCGTCTGGGCGATCCCTTCCATCGGTTTCATAGGCACCGTGCGCGGGATCGGCGTCGCCCTGCAGCGCGCTGACGAAGCGCTACAAGGCGACATTTCCGGCGTCACCAGTGCGCTGGGCGTAGCCTTCAACTCCACTCTGGTGGCCCTCTTTATCAGCATCGTACTAATGCTGCTCATACATCTGCTACAAGGCGGCCAGGAAGGCCTGATTCTGCGTCTACAAACCTTCTGCCGCGAGCAACTCATCGATAAACTCTACGACCGCGAGGAAACCGCTATCCGTGAGCAGCAGACCGAAGATAAAGGGCAGAAGTCCGCCAGCCAAGACGAAGCAAGGAGCGAAGGTTAAACCTCAGCCCACCGCCCAAGCACTTAAACTAGAGATTATTTCCCGTGAAACGTCGCCGCGAAACACAGAGCTCCGCGCTCTCTTTTATGGACTGCATATGCTGCGGTTTCGGGGCCGTGCTCTTGCTCTTCATTCTCACGGCAAAGGCGCAAATCACCGATAGCCAAGAACAGGCCACTCAATCGCAAGCGGCCGCCGAAACACTGCAGGCCGCCATTCGCGAAACTGAAGCGAAGCAAAAGGCACTGGAAAAAGAGATCGAGGCTCTGGATCCGCAACCAGACAGCAACGCGACCAGCGTCGCTCAACTGGCCGCCGAACAAGAACGCCTCGCTAAAGCGATTGAAGCACAGGCCGAAGCCCTCGCAGCACTGGAATCCGAAGCCGAACCCAGCGAAGAGCCCGCGGCACTCGATCGCCCCTCTGCCGACAACAGCTACCTCTCAGGCCTACGCTTACGCGCCCCGCGTGCGGTCATTCTACTCGAAAGCTCCGGCAGCATGCTGGCAGAAGATGCCAACAGCGCCGTGCAAATCATCCAACAAGGCAGCGGCAGCAACGCCCCCAAATGGCTCCGCAGTAAAGCCGCCGTGCGCGCCGTGCTAGCAGCCATCCCCAAAGGCACCCAAGTGGCGATTTTTGCCATGGCTGAAAATACTCAAGCACTCTCCGGTAGCCCACAAAATCCTTATATCGATCCCTACGATAACAACGCCCTGCTCTCCTGCTTAGATCGCCTCGACAAACTCCAAGCCAGCGGGGGCGCCGACCTCGCCAAAGCCCTGCAAACCGTCAACCAACTCCAGCAACGCGCCAGCAGTTTACTACTGATCGGCGACGGACTGCCCAGCGCTCCGGCGCCCAGCAACGGAGCCCTCAGCGAAGCCGACCGGGTGCAACTCTTCAACCGCGCCATGGCTCAGCAATTTACCTATCCCTTCAACACCATCCTCTTCCCCTTCGAAGGCGATCCCTCCGCGGCGGGCCTCTTCTGGAAACTCAGCAGCCGCACCGGAGGCATCACCCTCATCCCAGACAACGACTGGCCCACACTCTGAATGAACGTCGAACGTCGAACATCGAACTTCCAATATCGAATAAGCATCCACTCATTCAACATTCAGCGTTGGACGTTGAATGTTCGACGTTCAATCGACTCTCTGCAGCCCCATGATTAAAAGACGCCCCATTGAGGTTTTCAGCCTCTCATTTCTCGACTGCCTCTGCTGTGGCTTCGGGGCGATCCTGCTATTGTTCATCCTCTCGATCGGCTCAGGACCGCACGACGTCGAAAGTGAAATCGACGTGCCCACCCTCAAGTCCATGCAAGCACAGCTCGCCATGCTGGAAGCCGATGTCGCTGAAAAGGCCGCCTTGCTGGAAGCCGCCATTCATAGCGAACAAACAAGCGCCGAGCGTGAACGCATCCTTTCCCTCATTCAAGAACTGGAGTCTCAACTCGCCGACTTACAACAAGAGTATGACAGCCGCAAGGCCAACCTCAGCACTGCCGCGCAGGCCGCCTCCGAGGCCAATCGCTTACTGCAAAGCTTTAAACACGAAGACCTCCCCCCCATTGGACTGCCAGCCGAAGCCACCCACGTCGCCTTCGTCATCGATACCTCCGGTAGTATGCGCAACCAAATGACCGCTCAATTGCACTACAGCGTGATTGACCAAATCCGAGAACTCTTGGACAGCCTGCCCGAGGTGCGCAGCATCCAGTTCCTCGATTCCAGCGGTAATTATATGATCGGCAACCGCACAGGCTTCTGGCTGCCCGACACCTCTGGCCTGCGACAACAAGCCTTGAAGCAAATCCTCAATTATCGAGTCGCCAGCGTCAGCGATCCCGAACCCGGCCTACGCCGTGCCATACGCGACCTCAAGCCCAGCCTCAAAGCCGACGATTCCATGAGCATTTATTTCATCGGCGACGACTTTCGAGGCTCGACCCAGAGCCTCCTCATCCAGCTCGACCGCCTCAACCCACGCAATCCCGCCACTGGCAAGCGCCCCGTATCCATCAGCGCCATAGGATTCCCCACTCTCATCAACCCCTTCCGACTCGGCGCCGCACAAGGCAACGAACGCTACGCCAACATCATGCGCGAAATCGCCGAAGCCCACGACGGCGTGCTGATCTTGAAGCCGAGCCTTTAGGAATCCACTTCGGTCAAATCCCCCGCCACGTAGCGGTGCAAGACGCTCGATACCAGCGTTTGATACGGCATACCGTAGCGATTCGCCTTTTTCTCAACATTCGGGTGATCTGAAAGTGCCAAGACATCACCTTGACTAATGTGATAAATAACATCCTGAAAACTCACGCCACGTTCTCGACGAAGTAGAGAATCTTTTTCATCAGACCAATCGAACATCATTACATTTTCGCGAGCGTGTGCCTTTTGTCAACACAAGCATCTCAATTGCCCTTAAAATCTAAAAGATCCAAGGCCCACACTTTACAGCATCCCAATTTCGGCCGAATCTGTTTAGGTGGACGTCCTAGAAACAGCTTTGACCATACCCGACCTGTGGCAACAACAGGCGGTCAACTTGCTGCGCGCGCAGCACGACGTCATTGTGGATGCCCCCACGGGTGCGGGCAAAACCTTCATTTTCGAACACTTAGTCGAACGCGCCTTTCCCGGCAAAGCGGTCTTCACCGTGCCCACCCGTGCACTGGCCAACGATAAATTCTGTGAGTGGCAAGCCAAGGGCTGGCGCGTCGGGATCGAGACTGGCGACGTCAGCTATCAAAGCGACGCTCCGATCGTCATCGCCACCCTGGAAACGCAAAAACGCGCCCTGATGACCGGGCGTGGTCCGCGCCTACTGGTAATCGACGAATACCAAATGGTGGGCGACCATGCCCGCGGCGTGAACTATGAGCTAGCACTCGCCATGGCCCCGCCTGACACCCAATTACTACTACTCAGCGGCAGCGTGGCCAATCCCCGAGACATCGAAGCCTGGCTGCAAGGCTGCGGCCGCACCGTCGCCACCGTGCGCCATCGTGAACGCCCGGTCCCATTGGACGAGATTCACCTCGACGCCCTGCCCGAGCAGTTGCCCAAGAACATCCATGGCCGCTGGCCACGCTATATCGCGCGCGCACTCGCGGCTGGCCTCGGCCCCATCTTGATCTTCGCTCCCCGTCGCAAGGCGGCCGAAAGCCTCGCCCGCAGCCTGGCCGCCGCCCTGCCCGAGCCCAACACCATCGTGCTCACACCCGAACAAAAGGCCCTCGCCGGCAACGAGCTGGCTCGCACTCTCAAGCAGCGTATCGCTTTTCACCACAGTGGCATGAGCTACGCACAACGCGCCGCGCTGGTCGAGCCACTCGCCAAGGCCAACCAGTTAAAAGTCATCGTCGCCACCACGGGGCTCGCCGCCGGCATTAACTTTGCCATGCGCTCGGTGCTGGTGCTGGATCGCGAATACCGTGTCGCCGAAGCGCATCGACACCTGCGCCCCGATGAGCTACTACAAATGTTCGGCCGCGCCGGACGCCGCGGCCTCGACGATCGCGGCAGCGTGCTGTTCACCGGTAATGCGCCGCGACTCAACGAAGCCAAAGCCCTACGCCTGCAACGCGAAGGCAACGTCGATTGGCCCTCCCTACTCACAGTCATTCAAACCGCAGTCGAAGATGGCAAGCATCCCTTGCAAGCCACCCGCGAGTTAACCGCCCGCCTCTTCGCCCGCGAGCCCATCCAGCTGGGCTTGGACGACTTTCTACACCAGCGCAAAAGTACCCACCAAAGCGCCGCCAGCCCCCCCAGCGAGGAACAATCCTTATCTGGCGGAGTGATTACAGAATTCAAAAACAGCGAAGGCATTTGGGAGCGCAAACGGGCCCCCATCCTGTTCAAACTCAAAGACAGCTGGTACCTCGATCGCGACAGCTGGCGCCCGGGACTCAGCAGCCCCAAAATCGTCGCCAGCCTGCGCATCGGTACCATTTGTAAATTCGGAACCGGCAAAGACCGCCGCTACGGCCTGGAAGTGCCCCTCGCCACCTTCCCCCAAACCCGCGACGACAACCGGCTCACCCTGAGTAAGTGGCTGCGTAAGGCACTGCGCGAACAAGAGCGCCACCAGGGCAAAACACCCAACATCCCAAAGCTCTGGACACTGGAAAAAATCGAGCGCCGCATCGTGCCCAATCTCGCCTCACTCACTCGCGGCGGACGTTCCGTGCAGCTCGGCGAGCGTAACGGCAGCCTCTTCGCACAACTCGATTACAGCGAAGGTGAAATCTACGCGCTCAAAGACCTCAGCGGCAAAGGCCTGCTCAACCCCATCGAACGCAAACGCGAAATCACCGGCAGCCTCCCCAACAATCAACATGCTCCCCACTCCCCACCTTGTCACGGCGTAGCAAAGCGAAGACAGATCTCCACTCCCCACTCCGCGCAGCGGCCCCACTCCACCCCACGCAGCGTCGCCGAACAATGGCATGCACTCGGTCTCATCGACCATCGCGCCCACCCCACCCGACGCGGGATTATCTTTTCTTTCTTCAATCACGGCGAAGGCCTCGCGGTGGCCGCCGCCCTCGAAGCCAAGCACTACCCGATCGAAGAACTTGTTTACGATCTCGCCAATTTGCGGGCCGGGCACCGCTTCAACGCACTCGCCCTTGCCGGTCGCCCGCTGACCGCCTTCTGCCAAGAAGCCTACGGCTTGCGCAGCATCCCCGGCTACCTAAGGCGCGGCGTGCCCGAAGACTACGGCGAAGGCGCCAGCGAAATCCTGTATAACATCGAGCACAAAAGCAGCCATGCCGCCGCCTACATCGACGACGAGCTCAGCCAAGGCGACATCGAGCGCGCCCGCCTGGAATGGCGCAGCCTACGCTTGCACATCGCACACGCCCCCGACTACGAATGGGACCGCTGGCGCGCACTCAAAGCTAAATGTATCGAATCTTTAGGTACCGAGCGTTTTAGCCTCCCCTTTGAAAATTTCCCAGCGTTGACACGACAACAACGCTCTAGAACCTAGCCGCCCCATAGATCTAAGCTACCGAATTGTCGGCTGGATTAGGACTTTTGCACTTCCAATCAACTCGGCAGGTCGGCATATTATGTAGCATGCAAATGGAAACCATACAATGGGGCATTCTAGGATGTGGTAACGTAACCGAAGTGAAAAGCGGCCCCGCCTTACAGAAAGTGCCTGGCAGCTCGGTTGTTGCAGTCATGCGTCGAGATGGCCCCAAGGCTGCGGACTATGCGCAGCGCCATGGCATTGCTCGCTGGTATGACTCCGCGGAGGCCTTGATACATGATCCGGAAGTCAATGCAGTTTACATTGCCACTCCCCCAGGCTCTCATTGCGAATTGGCCCTTCAAGTTGCCGCAGCGGGTAAGCCATGTTATGTCGAAAAGCCAATGGCGCGTAATGCCACTGAGTGCCAAAAAATGATCGATGCTTTTACCGCAGCCGACCGGCCGCTCTTCGTCGCCTATTACCGCCGTGGCTTACCGCATTTTAATAAAGTAAAATCACTGATCGATAACCATCAATTTGGAGCCTTGCGCAGTCTACACTATCGCTACGCTTGCGGCCAGCAGCGAACGGGCACCCCCGACTCATGGCGCTTTCAACCCGAGCTTTCAGGCGGCGGACTTTTTTGGGACTTAGGCAGTCACGCCCTGGACCTGTTTGACTGGTGGTTGGGCCCACTAAAGTCCGTTCGTGGACACATGCTGCATGGCTCAAAAGGCTCCCCGGTGGAAGAACTGGTTGCCATGACAGCGACCACGGATGCCGGCGTTTCCGTATCAGGCGATTGGAATTTTATTAGTTCACAATACCGAGATCAAATAGAACTCCAATTCGAGCAAGCGCAGATCACGTGTTCGGTCTTTGGCTCAACGGAGCTTCGCATTGTAAGCGAAGACGGTGAAGAAGAAATTTTGGACTATCCGCACAGCGAAAACATTCAGTTCGGATTAATCTCCAATGTCGTGGAATGCTTACAAACAGGTTCAAGCGCATGGAGCACTGCGGACTCTGCCACACGAACCAATGCAGTCATCGATAAAATTGCGAAGTAATAAACTCTCTGCGCGTTCGCCCACTAAAATCGACACAAGCGTGATTGGACCTGCCCCTGGCGCCACTCAGAGAATGGCACCAAGGACTGTCAGTCACTTCTAAAAATCAAATCCTTAAACTCGCCTAAAAAACGACTTTGTTCAAAGGATACTCGATGATCCCCTCAGCGCCATGCGCTTTGAGTGCAGGAATAATTTCACGCACAGTCTTCTCATCGAGGATAGTATCAATCGCGACCCAAGACTCATCAGTCAGGCGGTTGACAGTCGGATTGCGCAGCGCGGGCAGATCAGCCAGCACACTTTCGAGCTTCGCTCTTTCAATATTCAACTTGAGCCCGACCTTGCTGTTGGCTTCAAGCGCTGCCTGGAGCAGCATTGCGATGTTTTCGATCTTCTTGCGCTTTTCAGGATTCTCCCAAGACGCCTTATTAGCGATCAAAACCGTATTAGTGTAAAGAAGTGTGTCGACGATGCGCAGCTTGTTGGCACGAATCGAGTTACCTGTTTCAGTTAGATCCACAATCGCATCAACCAAATCCGGCACTTTAACTTCGGTCGCCCCCCAAGAGAACTCAACTTCGGCATTCACTCCGTTGTCCTTCAAATATTCGCGTGTAATGTTCACCACTTCAGTCGCGATACGCTTGCCCTCGAGATCCTTGACAGTCTGCACAGGCGAAGCTTCTGGCACAGCGATGATCCATTTGGAGCGCTTGTTTGATGCGCGACTATAAACGAGGCTGCACACTTCGACCACGTCAGAGTCATTCTCACGTACCCAGTCTTGTCCAGTCAGACCACAGTCGAAATATCCATGCTCCACATAACGGCTCACTTCTTGGGCGCGCACGAAGCGGCCATCCAACTCCTCGTCGTCAATCGACGGACGGTAAGAGCGGGAACTCACTGAGATATTGAAGCCCGCTTTACCAAAAAGTTTGATAGTTGAGTCTTGTAGGCTGCCTTTCGGCAGACCGAGCATGAGTAATGGCGTATTTTCCATAGCCGCAAAAGCTGAAGCAGCAGGAATCAGGCACAAGATTAAATTTTGTAAAAGCGCATGTCTTTTACGCTTGGACATTATAAATAAGTAATTGTAAAAGGCCTATAAGTGCTTAGTTTCTGCATTTAGAAGACACTTTCCACACAAATCATGGGCAAACCAACACCACTCGAAGCCGGAAAAAAGGCACCGAACTTCCAATTCACGGAAGACGGTCAACAATACACACTCGAAGGTCTACAGCAACCCTGCCTGCTCTATTTCTACCCGAAAGACGATACTCCAGGCTGCACTAAAGAGGCCTGTGCCATACGTGACGCCTGGGCCGAATTCGCAGAAGCCGGCCTCAAGGTTGTTGGCGTCAGTAAAGACGACGAGCGCTCACACGGTAAATTTCAGGAAAAATACCAACTCCCCTTTCCCCTCATTCCCGACACGGAACTAGAGCTGGCCCAAGCCTACGGCGTCTATGGAGAGAAAAAATTCATGGGGCGCACCTACGATGGCATCCATCGCATGTCTTTCCTCATTCACACAGACGGAACCATTGCAAAAGCATATCACAAAGTAAAACCAGAAGCCCACGCGAGCGAAGTCCTTGCGGACTTGGCTGACCTGACAGACCTCCCCCAAAAAACCGACACACAGGCAAACTCATAATCAGATGAACCAAACACCTAAGCCACTCATCATAATCGCTGAAGACGATAAAGATCTCGCCACCTTGATCGCGACACAACTGGAAGTCGCCGGCATGCAAAGCCAGATCTGCCACGAGGCCTGCCACGTGGAGCGCTTCTTAAAAAGCAATTTTGCGAATCTCATTTTGCTCGACGTGCATCTGCCCGACAACACGGGCTTCAACCTGATGAGTGACCTCCGCGGCACGGGTAACAGCACCCCCGTCATATTCCTAACAGGCGAAAACGACGAAGTTAAAAAAGTAAAAGCGCTCGAAATGGGCGGCGACGACTACATCACCAAGCCCTTTGGATTTCCAGAATTGATCGCACGTATCAACGCGGTGCTCCGCCGCGCCGAAACGACCAACGACAGCAATATCACTCAAAACGCGTCGATCACTGATGAACCATTTGAATTCTGCGGCGCCGAAGTCAACCCGCAGCGCTTAGAAGTCAATTTCCCCGATGGCGCCATCGAAAGCATCGGCCGCAAAGAGCTAGGCATCTTCGCCTACCTCGCGGATCATCCCAATGCAGTGCTCACTCGCAAGAATCTGATCCACTCCGTATGGGGCATCCACGCCGATGTCCGCAGCCGCTCTTTGGACCAATACATTGTAAAAATCCGCGAGCTCTACAAACGCCACGACTTGACACTCGACGCCTTCCGCACTGTGCACGGCGTCGGCTACATCTACGATGTAAAGGTGCCCGAGTAGGCTGGAGTCCCGCCTTCTCTGAGCGGAACTCCGACCCAAGCAAACCGCTACCTTCGATTCTTGCGAAAGCTCGATGGCGCCTCACCCGCGACTCGCTTAAATACCACCGCCATGCGCTCGGCGTCGTTGAAGCCACACAAGTCCGAAATTCTGCCGATCGGGTGGTTCGTTTGCGCCAGCAACTGCTTCGCCTGTGCCACACGCAAGCGGCAGAGCATTTCCCAAGGCGTGCAGCGGTAAAACTCCTTAAACTTGCGCTCTAAACTACGACGCGCCAGCCGCAACTCGTCGCACATCTGCCCCACACTGATCGAATCCTGCATGCGCTCCGAGAGATAAGACATCGCGCGCCGCAACTGCGGATCATCCACCAGCAAATGATTTGCTGAGTGCCGCAAGACCACACCACCTGGCGGCACCAAGACCGGCTCTGCCGGCGCCCGTTTCTGCACCAACAAATCCTGCATCGATTCGCCAACCAACGCCCCAATCGAATCCCAGGGAATCGCCACACTCGATAACATAGGATAACTCAAACCACAGACCAAGTCGTCGTTATTTGCTCCGATCACCGCCACTTGCTCCGGAACCGAGATCCCTAATTGCTGACAACTGCTGCACAGAAATCGCCCCAGCGGATCATGCACCGCAAAAATACCAACTGGCTTCGGCAAGGACTCCAGCCAACGACGCAGTCTCGCATTCGGTACAACGAAATGCTCACTATAGCGCGCATCCTCAAACGCGGTCTCCGTATGCACGGAAACAGGTAAATCCACCGCCTGTATAAAGCCATCGATTCGCTGTCCCGAATACGGCGTGCCATTGCCCAAACAAGCGAAACTACGGTAGCCCGCCTGCTGAAAGGCCTCGGCCGCCGCTGCGCCCACCGCATAATCATCCACGTCGATGCTCACCACCCCGGGATAACTAAAATCTGTATCCGCGATGACCGTCGGCATATCCAAGCTCAAAAGCGCCTCCGTCACCTCCGGCAACCATTCAGTGATTAAACCATCCGGCTGCAACTCACGCAATAAATCCAGCAACTCGTCGATCGGTCGATGAATACTGACAACCCGGAAGTCCTGCTGACGACGCACAAAGGGCATCAATGCCGGCGTCAAGCGACGCAAAAACACCTCCGTCATTACAATCGCGATCTGTTGGCTCATTGCCTATAAACCAAGCGCAGAATATGACGCAAATCAACAGAATATAATCGCAATTTGCGGTTTCGGATATCGCTCCACTTTGGTAATCTCTAGTCGTAATCAGGTTGCTTTAGCGCCTGATTCAATTTTCAGAAGCAAGCATCACTTTAAAACCTCACAAATCATCCACGCGTTCATACCACAACTCTGAGTTGGGCGCTAAAACAACCCAACTACGAAATCAGCATGCAATACTTCAACTGCGACAAAATACAATTCGAGGGCACGAGCTCTAAAAACCCGCTGGCCTTCAAGCACTATAACCCGAGCGAAATTATCGCGGGGAAGACCATGAAGGAACACCTCCGCTTCGCTGCACCTTACTGGCACGTCATGCGCAACGAGCTCGCCGACCCCTTCGGCGCAGGCACCGCCCAAATGCCTTGGGACGATGGCTCCAACTCCGTCGAAAACGCCGTCGCACGTGTCGACGTGTTCTTTGAATTCCTCGAAAAAATCGGCATCGACTTCTACTGCTGGCACGACCGCGACATCGCGCCCGAACTCGGCGATCTGGCGGCTTCCAACGCCGCACTCGACGCCGTCGTCGCCAAACTCAAAGCCAAGCAACAGGAAACCGGCGTGCAACTTCTATGGGGCACCGCTTGCCTATTTTCCCACCCGCGCTACTCGCAAGGCGGCGCCACCTCACCCGACGCCAAGGTATTCGCCTACGCCGCCGCACAGGTAAAAAAGGCCCTCGAATGCACCAAAGAACTCGACGGGCTCGGATACACTTTCTGGGGAGGTCGCGAAGGCTATGCCACCTTACTCAACACCAACATGAAGCGTGAGCTCGATCACCTCGCCGCCTTCCTGCACATGGCAGTCGATCACGCGGACAAGATCGGCTTCGACGGCCCCTTCTACATCGAGCCCAAGCCACGCGAGCCCTCCACCCACCAATACGACTCCGACGCCGCGGCCTGTCTCAACTTCCTGCGCGAATACGGCCTCATGGACCGCTTCAAGCTCAACATCGAGACCAACCACGCCACCCTCGCAGGTCACACCATGGAGCACGAACTCACCGTCTGCCACAACGCTGGCATGCTCGGCAGCATCGATGCCAACCGCGGCGACGAACTGATTGGCTGGGACACCGATCAATTCCCCACCGACATCTATCTCACCACTCAAGTCATGCTAGTCGTGCTCGAAATGGGCGGATTCACCACCGGCGGCCTCAACTTCGATGCCAAACGCCGCCGTGAGTCTCACGAACCGATTGATCTCATGCACGCCCACATCGGCGGCATGGACGCCTTTGCCCGCGGTCTCAAAATCGCGCACGCCATCCGCGAAGATGGCCGCCTCAAAGACTTCGTCGACGCCCGCTACGGCAGCTTCGACAAAGACATAGGCGCCAAGATCGAAGCCGGTGAAGTCGGTTTCGAAGAACTCGAAAAATACGCCTTCAGCAACGGCGAGCCCATCCTAGCCAGCGGTCGCCAGGAAATGCTGGAAAACCTGTTAAACGAATTCATCTAGTCTATCGTAGGGGCTTCACTTGTGACGCCCACGTCGTGTCGGCTACTTTGGACCGGCGGGCGTGACAAGTCGCGCC
>CEUD01076682.1_pt1 | contig 29465 bp, 34 predicted proteins | sample 356481 | NCBI WGS metagenome assembly CEUD01 (sample SAMEA2623314, study PRJEB7988) | marine metagenome | isolation source: saline water (ENVO:00002010), including | reverse complement strand
GCGCGCGCCCTTGTAGATCGTAGATCTCGCGAATGTCAAGGTCGATCAGGCTGCGTGCGACTGTCACGTCCATCCGTGGTATCCGCATCAGCGCTGAATTGAGCGCTTCATAATCGACCTTCTTTTTCTTCTTCTGTGGAAACATTGAGTTTTAGTAGCCACTGTTGGATTGTGCTGCTGAACCTTCGCAGATTGTTTGGCAAGAGGTCCAACCGACTCCTAGGCGGTGCACACCCATGTCGACGAAGCGTTGTGCGTCGGCCTGGTCGCGAATGCCTCCTGAAGGTTTTACCTTGATGCGGCCTGCCGCTGTATCGAGCATGGTTTGCACATCCTCGACTTTGGCACCTTCGCCATTAAAGCCGGTGGAGGTTTTGACAAAGTCGGCGCCCGCACGAATGCAGACTTCTACCATTTGTTGAATTTGCTGAGTGTTGAGGTGTGCGGTTTCGAAAATGACTTTGAGTGGCACGCCTGCAGCGCGAGTTTGCGCCGCCACGCCGGCGACGTCGGCTTCCACTTCGGCCCATTTACCGGATCGGATCCAACCGTAGTTGGCGACCATATCGATTTCGTCTACGCCGAGTGCGATGTAGCGTTTTGCTTCATCGACTTTGGAATCGGGCAATTGTACGCCATGTGGGAAACCGAGCACGACACAGACTGCCGTGTCGCTACCTTTGCAGTGTTGCTGCGCAAGCTCGATGTCGCAAGGACGCACGCAAACGCTAAAAGCATTGAGCTCAATGCACGCTTTGACTGCTTCCAGCACGTCCGACTCGGTAAACTCGGCTTTCAGTATTGCGGCATCTAGGTAACGGCTAATCTTTGTCATAAATGGTATTGGTTTGAAGATGGATCTAGGCCAGTTTCGTGTGATCCGCAGATAGAGTCAATGCGCCTGATTAGTTGGCATTCAGAAACTCGATGTAAGGACCGAAAAAGCGGCCAAAGTCTTCAACCTGTGGCAGGTGCCCCAGGCCTTCGAGTTCCACCAGTGTGGCATTGGGGATGGCTTTCAATGTTGCGCGTCCGAGTTCGGGATAGTTGCCGAGCGTGGCTTTCACCTCTGCGCTGACTTTATTCTTTCCTAGTGCGGTGGTGTCGCGCTGTCCAATAATTAAGAGAGTGGGTTGGCTTAATTGCTTGAACTCATACACCACGGGTTGGTTGTAAATCATGTCGTAGGTGAGTGCTTGGTTCCAAGCCATAACGGGGTATTCTTTGCTTTGAATGAAGCGAGTCAGCATCTCGACGCCAGAGTCATATGCACTCTTCCATTTGCCATCGTAGTAGGAGTCCAGTTGATAGGCGCGGATCTTTTCGGGAGTCTTTTTGAGTTCGGACTGATACCATTCATCTATTGACTGGTAGGGCACTCCTTTTGCCTTCCAATCTTCGAGTCCAATGGGATTGAGTAGTGTAAGGCTAGTCGCCATGTCCGGATACATTAGCGCGAAGCGCGTCGCGAGCATACCCCCCATTGAGTGACCGAGCACTTGCACGTGCTCTACATTCAGTGATTGAAGTAAGTCATGCGTATTTTGTGCCAGTTGATGGAAGCTGTATTGGTAATGGCTCGGCTTACTGGATTTGCCGAAACCTATCTGATCTGGCATGATGACTCGATAGCCCGATTCTAGCAGTGCGTTGGCAGTTTCTTCAAAATATGCGCCCGAGAAGTTTTTGCCATGTAGCAGGAGTATTGTGCCATTAGAGCTGTCCTCGGGGGCGACGTCCATATAGCTCATTTCCAAACGTTGCTCTTGGCTCTCAAAGGCAAAGTTGGCGACGGGAAACGGATATTCAAAGCGCTCCAAGCGTATATGCGCTTGGGCTACGGTCACGCTGAGTACAAAGAGTGTGAGTAGGTGGGAGATCATTCGCTTCATGCTCCCAATAGCTAGTTACTTTTTTTGCCAGAGCAAATGAACTCTGGCAAAAAAAAGTGATTTGACTACTTATTCAGTTTTACGTTGCGCGCACCACGCCAGTTTTGGCGATGTTTGCGAATCCAGTCCAGCAGGGCGCGTTCGAAACCAATGTCCTTTCCCAGCTTTTCGGATTCCAGCCATTTGTGACGTAGGATTTCTTCACGCTCTGCTAGAAACTCTTGGTAAAGAGTGGATCGCTGTGCAAATCCATGATTAGAACAGGTATCGGAAGCTGAATTCGGCATATCTTGTTTCTCCTCGCTCATTCGATAGAATCTCTCTTAGGCAAAGTCTGAAATCAACATGGAATCTCGCCGCTGGCTAGCTAAAAAAAAGGGCTGCGCTCTATTTCTTTACCAGATTGTCGAGAACTTGCCGTGCAATTTTCATAAACTCCTGCGAGGCTTTTGAATCTGGGTCGCTGATGACGATGGGGATGCCCTTGTCGCAGCCAATACGTATATTGGGATCGATCGGCAGTTGTCCCAGCAATTCTGTTTCGAGACTGTTGGCAGTTTCGCTACCGCCTCCTTCGCCAAAAAGGTTCTGACGTGAGCCATCCGGGGCTTCTAGGTAACTCATGTTTTCCACGACGCCTAGCAAGGGTACGCTGACTTTATCAAACATCCGTGCGCCGCGACGGGCGACGTTCGAAGCCGCTGGCTGTGGTGTGGTGACGATGACAGCTCCTTCCAGTGGAATGGTTTGCACCAATGAAAGCTGTGCGTCGCCCGTGCCAGGTGGCAAGTCCACGACTAAAATCTCGAGCTCGCCCCAGTTTACGTTTTGAGCAAATTGCTGGATCGTCTTCATGATCATTGGGCCCCGCCAGACTACAGGAGTGTCTTCGTCCACTAGGAACCCCATCGACATCGTGCGTACGCCGAAGTTTTCAATCGGCACAATCATATCGTTTTCCAGCTCTGGACGGCCCATTGCGCCTAGCATGAGTGGAATCGAGGGGCCATAAATGTCGCAGTCCATGATGCCGACGCCCGATTTGCCTTCTTCTTCCAGTAGTCGCTGTAGTGCGCATGCCAGGTTAACGGTGACAGTTGATTTGCCCACACCGCCCTTACCACTGGCCACTGCGATCGCGTATTTCACCTTTTGCATGGCTTGACTGGTGTTCGGCTTGTTGCCGGGCGCGCCCGCTGGAGAAGGTTGTTGCTTTGGCTGAGAAATTTCCATCCGCACTTTAACGTCGTCGATCCCTTCCAGGGCGCCGACCGCGCTTTTGATGTCGGCTGCGATTCGTTCAGGTATCGTCGAGTCGGCTGTGGTGATTTCGATGCCGATTTGCACCTCTCCGGCGTTTTGCTCTATGTTGCGCACGAGTCCGAAAGACACGATGTCGCGGCTGAAGCCTGGGAATTTGACGCTTTTGAGGGCTGTTTGGATGTGTTCTGTATCTGCCATAGCTGTTTATAAAGCAAATTGAAACTCTCAGCCTGCAGTTCAACACGAAACGTAGAATTTTCATATTTTATATAAATCTGTTCACAAAGTGGATTTTCATTTGCGATTTTTCTACGCTTCGGGCTATTTCATGCCTATGCGTTTAACAGCCCTCTTATTACTTTCAGTTTTCTGTATTTCGCTCGCTCCCCGATCGGTATTCTCTGAAACAATCCAGCTTAAAGACTTGGTGCGCGATGGGGAAGGGCAGCTCGCGGTCGCGATCGATAGTAGTGATGGCACTATTAGTAATTTGGCGCGTCGTGCTTTTAATTTACATGGCGCTTATATTGTGACTGCTGGCGCCAATGCGGCCTTTCAAATTAAGATCGAGCCCGCGAGCGCTTCGTCGGTGCTGCTGACTGTGGGCTCGGGCCAGCCTTATACCGAGCAATTGCGCCGTACGGTTGCTGGTAGTGATTTGCAGAATGCAGTTTTGCGCGCCTGTGATCTAGTGGTTGAGGCGACACTACAAACTAAGGGTTTTTTCGCCGGACGCCTGGCGTTCGTTGGGAAGCAACGTGGCATTTCAGAGATTTATACCAGCGACTTACTGTTTAGTCGTGTGCGCCCTCTCACACGAGATCGCTCCTTGGTGACTGGGCCTAAGTGGGCCCCCGATGGACGTCACTTGCTCTACACCACCTACTTCAAGAGTGGATTTCCGGATATCTACCTGCTGGATGTCAATAGCGGCCGTAAAACACCCATTGCGACATTCAAAGGACTGAATACAGGCGCTGTATTCAGTCCCGATGGGCGGCAGATTGCGATGGCGCTTTCCGGCACTGGCAATTCCGAGATTCACGTGACGGATAGTCGCGGCAAAAATGCGCGGCGTCTTACCAACAACAAGAGCTTGGAAGCGAGCCCGAGTTGGTCACCCGATGGTCGTCGCTTGGTTTATACCTCAGATGCTCCCGGTAAACCGCAATTGTTTGAGATTTCCAGCACGGGTGGGCCCGCCCGACGTATCCCGACCAATATTAGTCGCTATTGCTCCGAGCCTACTTGGAATCCGGTGCATGATAACTTGATTGCGTTCACGGCCACCGTCAGCGGCGGCTTTCAGATCGCGCTTTATGATGCGAAGACACGTAGCAGTGAGTGGCTGACCAAGGGCCCCTCATCACTTGAGCCGACGTGGCTGCGCGATGGGCGTCACCTCGTCTTTACCCAACGCAATGGCGGCAGCACGCGTTTGATGCTGCTGGATACTTTGACTCAAAAAGTCAGTGCCTTGCACAAGCCCGCCTTTGGCGATGCTTCATCGGCCAGTTACGTTTACTAGAGCTTGCGGCTGTTTCCAGTAACGCTTGCGCTTGTTTCCAGCAAGCTTGCGGTTGCGAGCGGATCTAGAGCATGCGCTTAGCGCAGCGCTTCTTTGACCAGTGCCTCGGTGCTGGCATTTGCGTCGAGCTTGGAGACTGCCTTGCGCACCAGTTTGTCGGCGTCGGCAGGCTTGTAGCCCAGTGTCATCAAGCTGCCCACGGCATCTTGAAAGGCGCTCGGTTCGGCCGCTGCGCTGAGCTCGCCCGCTGCGGGACTGTTGTTACTGGCGACCAGGCCGACTTTATCTTTTAATTCAATCACTAGGCGCTCAGCTGTTTTTTTGCCAATGCCTGGGCATTTAGACAGGAGTGCTACATCCGCACTGGCGATCGCGCTGCGCAGTAAATCTGTGGACATGCGACTGAGCATACTGATCCCAATTTTGGGACCGATGCCAGATACCTTCTCGATCAGGAGGCGGTAGAAGTCGCGATCATCGCGGGTGGCGAAGCCGTAGAGCGTCGCGCTATCTTCGCGATAGACGCTGTGGATAAATAGACTGCACTCTTTACCGATGGCGGGCACCTTCTCGGCGGTCGTTACGGGGATGTGAACTTCGTAGCCGACGCCGCCCGCTTCCAAAACGACTAAGAGCGGGGTGGATTCGAGAACGGTGCCTTTGAGTCGTGCAATCATAAGTCGATTAATCGGTCAGGCCGAGCACGTCTTCCATGTTATAGACGCCAGCGGCTTTGCCGACGGCCCATTGTGCGGCGCGAACTGCGCCTTGGGCAAAAATCTTACGATCAGTCGCGCGGTGAGTCAGCTCGATACGCTCGCCGTCGCCACAGAAATAGACGGTATGTTCGCCCACGATGTCACCGCCGCGTATTGCGTGCACGCCGATCTCTTTACGTGGACGTGCGCCGACGAGACCTTCGCGCCCGTGAACGACTTGTTCATCTGCGATTTGGTAGCCATCCTTTAAAATTTCAATCAGGCGCTCTGCGGTGCCGCTAGGGGCGTCCTTCTTGTGGTGGTGGTGCATCTCCAGCACTTCAGGCTCGTATTGCTCGCCTAGAATGGCGGCTGCTTTGCGAGTCAAGTAGTTGAGAGTGTTGACGCCTACGGAGTAGTTACCGGCCCAGACGACGGGGATCTTGCCCTCGACTGTGGCTAGGATCTGGGCTTTTTCCTCGGAGGTGTGCCCCGTGGTGCCGATGACCAGTGGTAGGTTCTTTTCGACCGCGAGTTCAGCGATGCCAGCTGTGACTTCGTGAAAGCTGAAGTCAATAATCGCTTCGCAGGCATCGATCTGGCTGCGAGGATCATCGCCAGTGTCGCAGGCCGATACGATTTCGGCGTTATTGGCTTCGGCGATGGCAGAAATTGCGATGCCCATGCGTCCGCGTGAGCCGTTAAGTAGTAGTTTGAGTGACATATTTCGTAGTAATTCTAAGCGTTAACGAGGCCGAGCTCGGCCAGGATGGGGTCGAGTGCGGCGCAAGTCTCTGCAGTGATGCTGCTGAGTGGCAGGCGCACTTCGTCGGAAGTGATGATGCCGGCTTGCTTGAGTGCATACTTGATCGGTACCGGGTTGGGCTCGGTGAAGATGGCCTTAAAGAAAGGGTGATACTTGAGGAAAGTGGCGCGTGCCGTGGCGTAGTCGTTGTTGTTGGCCGCGCGTACCATTTGGACCAGTGGCGATACGACGAGGTTGGAGGCCACGCTGATCACGCCTGTTGCGCCCGAAGACATAAAAGGTAGGGTGAGTGCATCGTCGCCACTCATGACTGCGTAGTCTGGGCCCAGGGCACGCACATATTCGGTCACTTTGTCGCAAGAGCCTTCGGCAGCCTTCATGCAGCAAACGTGCGGGTATTTTTCATAGAGCCGTGCAGTCACGTCGACGGAGATTTCGATACCGCAACGCGAGGGAATTGAATAGAGGATGATCGGCTTTTCGGTGCACTCGGCAACCTTGCTGAAGTGTTGAAATAAGCCCTCTTGGCTTGGCTTGTTGTAGTAGGGAGCCACAACGAGGAAACCATCGGCGCCTGCCTTGTCGGCTCTTTGTGTGAGTATCACTGCTTCGTTGGTCGAGTTCGAGCCAGTGCCCGCGTAAACAGGGACCTTGCCAGCCGCTGCTTTGACCGAGGCTTGGATCACTTCGATATGCTCACTGTGATCGAGCGTTGGCGATTCGCCCGTAGTGCCGACGGAGACTAAGCCATCGATGCCACCTTCGAGTTGGTGGGCGATGAGCTTTTCTAAGTCAGCATACGCGACCTCGCCGGATTGCATGGGAGTGGCGAGTGCGGTAAAAACACCTGAGAATTGATTTGTCTTCATAGAGGCTTCAAAAAATATTGTAAATCGGCAGCACACAGCTGGTTCGCTCTAGCACGTGCATAAGGTTCTGTATATTCAATAGAAAAATTATTCCCTACTAGATAAAATAAATGGCAGTTCTCGAAACAATTCACGGTCTTTTAAATCTCGCTGTCGAAAATGGTGCCAGTGATATCCACATAAAATCCAATAAGCCTGCTTTTTTACGTCTCAGTGGCCGCTTGGAATCAGTGGAGATGGACCCCGTTCCGCCGGAGGACATTCGCGAGTTTATCGAGCAAAGCGTGCCGGAAGAGTTTTTTGGCAGATGGACGAATGATCGGCAAGTGGACTATTCATATCGGGTGGAGAATATTGGCCGTTTCCGTGTCAATGGCTTTCTGCAGCGTGGCATGCCCAGCATTGTGATGCGCCATGTGAGTGATCATCCTCCGACTTTTGAGGAGCTCAATATTGACGGGGGCATTTTATCCAAGCTCTGCCAGGAAAAAAACGGCATCGTAATTCTATGTGGTGCGACGGGGTCGGGTAAGAGCTCCACGCTCGCGGCCATGATTAATTATATTAACATGCACTTCGATAAACACATCGTGACGCTCGAAGACCCGATCGAATACACCTACACTGATATTAAATCGATCATCAATCAGCGTGAGGTGGGCATTGATTGTCCCAGTTTTTCCGCTGGAATGCGTGCTGTGCTTCGTCAGGATCCCGATGTGATTTTGGTGGGAGAAATGCGTGATAAATCCACATTTGAGACTGCGCTGCAAGCCGCTGAAACGGGACACTTAGTGTTTGGGACCTTGCACGCTTCGAGTGCGCAGCAAGCTGTGCAACGTCTCTTCGAATTTTTCCCCGAAGAGCGTAAAGAGGCCTTGCAGCGCCAGATTGCCGCCTCTCTTTTGGCCACCATTACCCAGAAGCTCTTGCCTGCGCTAGAAGGTGGCGGTCGCTTCCCGGTTTCAGAAGCCTTCGTCTTAGATACCTTGGCGCGTAAGGTGATCATGGAGGGCGAATTTACAAAAATTGAATCCGTAATTGAAGCCAGTGAAGACAATGGTTCGAAGACTTTTAACCAGGACCTCTATCGTTTGGTCAAGGCAGGCAAGGTGACCAAGGATCATGCGATGAGCCATTCGCCGAATCCGAGCCAGTTGGAAATGAACCTTAAGGGCATTTTCCTTAGTAGTGGCGGGATTGTTCGCTAATTGAGCTGTGAATTGTCTTATCATCGGTAAGGTGTGGCCGGAGCCAAGCTCCACCGCTGCGGGACGTCGTACCTGCGATATCATCATTGCCTTGCAATTGGAAGGCTGGCAGCTGCACTTTGCCTGTTCGGCGCAACAGAGCGCGCATGCGCTCGATTTGGCGCTGTTAAATGTGCAGACACATCGGATCGCGGTCAATGATGCGGGTTTTGATTCATGGGTCCAAGCGCTGGCGCCTGATGTGGTGATCTTTGATCGTTTTATGACAGAAGAGCAATTCGGCTGGCGCGTGGCGCAACACTGCCCGCAGGCCCTTCGGGTATTGGACACCAGTGATCTGCATTGTTTACGACTCGCGCGCCAAGAGGCACTCAAGCACGGGGGCGAGCCACAATTGCACAACGAGACCGCGCTGCGCGAAATCGCTTCCATCTACCGCTCCGACCTCACGCTGATGATTTCCGATTTTGAGATGCAAGTTTTGCGACGTGAGTTTTCGATCGCTCAGGACTTGCTGGCGTATTGGCCATTCGCCGTGCCTCCTTTACCTGAGCCCGCGCCCTTTGAGGCGCGTCAGCATTTTATTTTAATCGGTAGCTTTTTACATCCTCCCAATCTCGATGCTGCTCGCTGGTGCAAGCAAAGTATTTGGCCGGAGATACGTGCCGCGCTGCCGCAGGCCGAACTGCACTGCTATGGCTCTTATGGAGATCGCTATGCCGGCGAGCTGCACGCGCCCAAGCAAGGCTTCCACTTTCGAGGTCGAGCCGAAGACGCCTTGCGAACGATGGCGCAATATCGCGTTAATCTGGCGCCCTTACGTTACGGTGCGGGGCTCAAGGGCAAAGTCTTCGACGGCTTTCAAAGCGGCACCCCGACGGTGATGACTCCCATCGCAGCGGAGGGCATTGGCCCCCTGGCGGACTGGAGTCATGCACAGCCGGCGGCTTTTGTGGCTGAAGCGGTACAGCTTCATCGCGATGCCTCTGCCTGGCAGGCACGGCAGGCCGCCGAGCGCGCGCTTTGCGAGGAACGCTTTAGCGCCGCACATTGGCAGCCGCAATTGCTGCATACATTAGAGCTGGCCATCGAGGCGCGTGAGAGGCGCCGGCAGCAGAATTTTATCGGTCAAATGCTTCGGCATCACCAGCACCGCAGTACCGAGTTTATGAGCCGTTGGATTGAAGCGAAAAATCAACTGTAGACGCATTACGCGTATGCAACACGCAGTAATTTAGAGCTCCGTTGATAAATGAAGTGGAGAGCGAAATAAGTTGGGAGCGCTGAAATGATGGCGACTGACTTATGGGGCGATCGTCCTGGTCATGAAGCTCGCTTCGTCCTTTTCATGGCTCAGTGTCCACGATAGCTGGGTTTTCCAAGTTGCTACGGCTTTAATTTCTAGGCCAGGGCGGGATTTTAGCTCTACATTATAGCTGCCTTGACCAAACCATACGCGTGGTTGTGCCCAGTCTTTCGCATCCAGCGTTTGCTCCAGACTGAGTCCGGACTCGGTGTCGAGTACGGCCCACCAGTTGGCGCTCAGGTCGCCGGTTTTGTGGTCGCCGAGTCCACTCCAGAAGGGGAGGCGCTCAATGCTTAGCCCCAGCGGAAAGTAGAATACGTCTGTGACGGATTCACCATGGCCGCCGATGGTATACTCGGGGTGTATATCAAACTTGAGCTTCGTGCTTGTTTCGCTTGGGTTGCTGACCTCGATGCGCTGCGCCAAGGTTGATTGCTGGAGGCTCCAGGTTTGGTATACAAATTCGGGTTTTGTTTCTTGGGGGTTCTTGTTTGGAATTGGATCTCTCCGTGGCCTTCAGAGTGGTGGAGTCGTTACTTTTTTATTACAAGTCTATGCGTCACTGGCATTCTTGGCATCGTTTCAACGTTTTGGTTTCTGGTCGGCGGTGTGATCGACTTGAGGCAGTTGTTTGTTGATCTCGATGGCGTGATCGTATCGACGGACGAGTATCACTACTTGGCCTGGAAGGAATTGGCCGATGAGAAGGGCTTTTCTTTTTCACGGCAGAATAATGAGTGTCTGCGTGGGGGCAGCAGCATGGAGACGCTGGAGATCATTTTGGGCGATGCCAGCAGAGACTACAGCGAGGCCGATAAGGTCGCGATGGTTGAGCATCAGAATACGATCTACCGTCAGTTGCTTTCGAAATTACAGGCCGACGAGATCCTGCCCGGCGTGATGGACTGCCTGGACCAACTGAAGGCGCAGGGGGTGAAAGTGGGCATTGGCTCATCCAGCAAGGACGCCGCTTTTATACTTCAGGCGATTGGCTTGAATGCCGTGTTTGATGCGGTGGTCGACGTCAGCTGTATCACGCGTTCGAAGCCGGATCCGGAAGTGTTTACTTTAGCCGCCCAGCAACTTGCTGTTGAGCCCGGGGCTTGTCTCGTCGTTGAAGATGCGGAAGCCGGAATTGAGGCTGCGCTTGCGGCCGGGATGGCGGTGTTGGCGGTCGGTCCTGCCGCCAGTGATCCACGCGCGCACTTGAAGGCCGGGGATCTGTCGCAAGTGACGATAGAGGCGATGCTGCAGGTGCGTGGGCTCTCTGCCCATACGATTTCTGCCATGAATCGTTATGAGAAAGTGGATACATTTGCTGAAAGCATGTTGGCGCAGCTTAGCCTGGAGGAGAAAGTGTCGCTCTGTCATGCGGGCAGTAAGTTTGCCACCAACCCCGTTCCGCGTCTGAACATACCTGCCTTCGAGATGTCGGATGGCCCGCATGGGGTACGCCATGAAATCAGTAAAACACGCTGGGAGCCTGCCGGCTGGGACGATGACCATGCGAGCTACTTGCCCTGTGGCACGGCACAGGCTGCCACCTGGAACCGCGAACTGATGGCGCGTTGCGGTGCGGTCTTAGGCGCCGAGGCGACATTTGAATATGCTGAGAATGCTGCCTATGAAAGCCTGCATGATCAGTTGCCCGGTGGTGTGCACGGCCAGAACTTCAGTGTTATCTGGGAAACAGAACTGACGGCGCCGGAGGCGGGGACCTATCATTTTGGTTTCATGACCGACGGACTGGCGGAGCTCTTGCTGAATGGGAAAACCCTGTGTCAGACGGATTGTGATGCGCACCGCCATGTGGCGAGTGCCAATTTGTCTTTGGAGGCTGGTGAGGTCGTTTGAATCCAGTTGCGCTTTGCCATGAGCGACAATGCGAGCTACGTGAAATTCGGCTGGCGGCGTCCGGGCGATGCGGTCGCGAATACGGGTGGCCGCTCCACGCGTGAGGAAGCTCTGCGGATTGCGAAGGAGGCCGATGCGGTTATCTTTGTCGGGGGGCTGTCGCACATGCAGGATATTGAAGGGCGTGACCGAAAGGATTTACAGCTTCCCGATGGGCAGGATGCCTTGATTGACGATCTGCTCCAAGTCGCGCCCGAGATGGTGGTTTGCCTGATCAGCGGCTCTGCCGTTGAAATGCCCTGGTCGCCTCGGTCCAAGTCGATTGTTTGGACTTCCTATGCCGGCATGGAAGGTGGCAAGGCACTGGCGGAAGTGCTGTTTGGCACCGTAAATCCCAGTGAAATCCTGCTCTCTCTGACTGTGACGAATCACGGTGCTCTAGCCGGGCAAGAAGTGGTTCAACTTTATCTCGAAGGCCGTTCCCCGGAGCATCCGAGTCAGATGCTGGAGTTGCGAGGTTTTGAAAAAGTGAGTCTGAAGCCCGGCGAGCACAAGCTCGTGCGCTTTCGCCTGACTCCGCAAGAACTGGCTCATTACTCGCGGTCACAGCGCGAGTGGGCCACTCATTCAGAAGAACTTCGTGTGCGCGTGGGCACCTCCTCAGAGGCGCTGCCCTTATCGCTTTCGATCCAATTACCTCAGGCACTGTTACTCTAAGTGCAACAGTGAGACAGTCGAACCCCAAACTACCCCCAACTATGAATGATCGAAACCTGCTTGGTGCCCCCCTCACACGTATCCGTCGGCTCCGCCGACGGGCTACATTCGGCTTATTGATGCTTTGTGCTTCCTGCTGGCCTCTCGGCGCGCAAGGCCTGTCCATTCTAAGTGGCAATCAATTCACTTCCACCGAAGATTCTCAGGAGTATAGTGGATACGGACATTATGCAAATCCGAGGTCTGGAGTCAGTTACAGCTATCAGGATCCGGTCTATACAGGTGGTGATGAGCTGACCGAGGATAGTTCGAATAGCAAACTGCTTGCGGGGAACATCGGGTCCACCGATGCGAATGACATGGTCTATCTGGGGAATACCTCCGGGGTGACGGTGGTCAGCCTTACCTATGATCTCGGTAGTATTTGCGAAGTGGATACCGTGGATGTCTGGGCGCTCTGTGGTGAAGATACACAAATCAAGAAAGTGACTTACTCGGTGAGTGAGGACGGGGTGAATTATTCCGGAATGGGAACGGTGTATCCTGGCTATCCTAGCGGGGATACGGTCCTGCAAATCCGCAAGAGCAACAGCACACCAAAACTGGGGCGCTACGTGAAGGTTTTGGTGGAGGAACAGACTTTGGATTATACCGGTGACTGGTCCTTTCGGGTCTCGCTGGGAGAGGTCGTCGTTCTGGGAACGCCCTATGAGGTCGAGCCGGAGCCGGAAGATCCGCCACTGGGACCGACTGGTGTCCTGAGCGGCAATACATTTACGTCCCAGGAGGATTTTCAGCACTATGGCAGTCTGGCCTATTATGGGAATCCACGTAGCGGGGTGAGCTACAGTTATGAAGACGCGGTTTATACCGGAGGGGATGAGCTGAGTGAGGACCCTTTTCGAGTGAAGCTCAACTCCGGCAAGGTCAGCAGTGCCGATGCCGCAGACATGCTTTATTTGGGCAATACTTCCGGCGTCACGCAGATCTCCATCGTGTATGATCTGGGAGTCGAGTGTGAAGTCGACACCGTGGATACCTGGGTCTTTTGCGGGGCAGGCACTCAAATTAAGAAAGTGACCTCATATATCAGCTCCAACGGGGTATCTTATTCCACTGTGAAGTCATCAATCGTTCCGTATCCGAGTGGTGATACCATGATTCAAGTTTCACAGACTCCCGGCTCTCTCATGACGGGGCGCTATGTCAAAGTGGTGATCGAGGAGCAGCCTCTGGACTATCTCGATAATTGGTCCTATACCGCATCCATTGGCGAAATAGTCATCATCGGGCGCGCACCGGATGCAGCCGGCCCGGTCTTCCTTTTGAGCGATAATCATCTGCGCTCGTCCGGCAGCTATAATACATCGATGCTGCAGATCGCCACGGGAGCGACTTATCAATGGACGACCAAGGAACCATTTGTGACCGATGGTCACTTGATCGCCAGTGACGAAGATGACGCGAATGATGGAGTGGGCGGCCTGCCGGACTTGACCGACGGCTCCGATACACAGACCGATGTTTCAATGGTCTGCACCAGCTCCATTGGCACCGAGGGGGACTATGCCGGAGTTCAGTTTGATTTGAAAGACGTCTATGAGCTCGGGGAGATCGACCTGTGGACATTGGCCGACGCGAATAGCTACATGGACGGCTATGAAGTGCTCATCAGTAATAACGGCAGTGACTATACCTCGCTCGGGTTTACTGTGAATACCCACCCACGCAGCTCCAATGGGATGGTCAATGCCTGGACCGGTGGTCTCAGTGGACAGAATGCACGCTACGTTAAAATCATCATGCACAATGCCAATGACTCGCAGCAGCTGACGGTCGGCGAAATCGCGATTTGGGGCACGCGTCCCTATGACATCAGCTTGCCGGTCAATTCACAGCCGGAGCCAGTGTCCACCGACGCCCGGCTGAAAAACTACAGTAAGCTCTATTTGGACTGGTCGAACTATAACCATGTCGTCAACGACGTGAATCAATACAAGATCTACATCGAGACTCAGAATTTCAGCACCGTATCCGGTTTGACGCCCGTCAAAACCATCAGCCCCGGGTCCAAGGCTCCAAGGCAAAGTGGCGAGCTACTTCGCCTTGGAGCCGGAGACCACCTACTACATTGCCGTGACACCACTGACGAGTGCCGGAGTCGAGCGCGAGGATGTCAGTCCGCTGGTGCTGACCACGCCGGGAGTGATCGATACCACCGGCAAGATCAAGCATCTGTTCAATATCAATGACCCCGCCTACGGTGCGGGCCAGTATACGCAACATCCGGACGAGTGGGGCAATATGCTGATGAAGGCGGACCTCTTGAAAGAGCTGGGCCATATACAGAAGAATCGCTGGTTCAATCACGATGGGGTGGTGATGGATCAATACAGCCGCCGGGGCATCGCCTTCCACCTGTTTTACAACGACCCAAGCAAGCTGAGCTTTGATAACAGCTGGGGCGTGTGGTCCTTCTCCACGTATAATGAGCCGGACCTGGCGAACCGAGATGTCCACGCAGTGGCGGCCAATATCAGTTCCAACCATGCGGCGCTGAAGGCGGCTGACAGTCGAAACGTCTTGTTCGAGCCCGCATTGGGTGACACCAACACCGCAGGACTGACCTGGTTGGAAGATTTCTACAATTCCGACGGACAGAATGGCGCCCAGGTGAAGACCTATTTCGATGTCATGGATGTACATGCCTATTGTAAATATGCCGATCCCTATCCCGCCGGGCTGACTGCCGGAGTGCCCGAGGCCTTGCTTGATAAGATCGATACCTTGCGCGCGAACAAAGCATCCATCCAAGTAATGTCATGAATATACGATCTATCGCCAAAGAATCCGGTTTATCAGTGGCCACAGTTTCACGGGTTTTGAATAATGAAAGCGGGGTCAGCGAAGAAGCACGCCAGAAAGCGCTGAAAGTGATTGAGCGTTCTGGTTATAAACCACGCAGCTACTCTCAGCGTCGTGGCACGCGCATTGCCATTGTGGTGGAAGCCGGCGCTCCATCTTTTGATAGTTTTTATTCATTGGTTTTTACCGGAATCTCCCGTTACGCTTGGGAATGTGGCTTTGAAGCGACGCTGCTTTATTTTTCTCCGGAAGATGAGCGGGATTCGAGTGGCGAATTGGTTGAGCTACTTCGTAAGAAGCGTTGCAACGGTGCGGTGTTGATCGCTCCGATCAGTGAAAAAGAAGGCCGGGATTTGATTGCGGCACGGATTCCCTCAGTGCTGGTTGCGCACCGATTGGATATCGATGGTATCGGTTATATTGACTGTAACAATTTTCAAGGCGCGTGGGATCTGACCGAGTACCTGCTGCGCTTGGGGCATCGGAATATTGCCTATCTCTGTGGTAATTTGGAAAAAGGAAACAACAGTGATCGACTGGAAGGATTTCTGAAAGCCATGGAGAAATCCGGAGTGGATGTCGACGATGGCTGGTTGGTTGAACATCATCCTACCGATGTGACGGAGCAGGCCGGTTACGATCAAGCGCTTATCTTACTGGAGCGTCATCCGGAAATTACGGCGATCCTTGCCAATAACGATTCGATGGCATACGGTGCAGTCAGTGCTTGTATCGAGCAGGGCCTGCGTGTGCCTGAGGATATCTCTGTGGTTGGTTATGACGATTATTTATCCAGCCGCTACTATAACCCTTCTTTAACTACGATGCGTCAGCAATTGCTGGAGATGGGGGCATCGGCGGCGCGCTGGGTGGATGAAAAATTGAAGAATAAAATAACTGAGCTGCCGCATCGCATTTTTCGCGGTGAATTGATCGTCCGGAAATCCTGTGCCTTGCCGAGGAGTGATTGAGCACTGCTCGTATAGGAAGAGCTTAGAGGGGTCGCTCCGCACATTGGTGAGCATGTGTCAGTAATGGTTCATTTCCTCCCTTGGTCTGAGTCCTCGCTGCACGAACTTTCGCATCTTCACGCTACCGTGCTCATTGGGGGCGGGGAGAATAAACACTGAGGTTCGAGCTTGATCATCGAATCTCCAAGTCGACCGATAGACCAAGCGCAGTGTTTCCTGTCCCTCCTGAGCCAACTGTACCTTTACCATTTGGTTGTGGTCGGCCAGGTCGTTTTGCGCAATGACGGTGATTTCATTTGGATCGATTGCTTGGGTGATGGGTTTGTCTCCAAAAGCAAAGACGACTCGCATGCCCGAAAAATTGAAGATTCGGCAGCTGTTGGGCGGGAAAATTTCTTGAGAAAAATCATGCGTTAGAATTTGATAGGATGCATCTCCTCGGGGGAGAAAGATCAAGAGTGCATGCTTCAAGGATGGAAGCAATTGTGCGATTCCGATCGGTGGCGGACGTTCTTCGAGTGGGAGTGTGAGTGTTTCGATGTCCGAATAAAAACGTATGATCGGATCTCCTTCGTAGGAAAAGGGCATGCTGAAACCGCCGCTGTAGGCTTTTAATTCTTCGGCTTTACCTGCGTTCTGAAAGTAGAGTCCTTTTATGGGTTTTTCCCATGCCAGAGTCGATAGTTGTAGACGGATGGTAGCGGGGGCTTCTTGTGCTGCTGCGGCAAGAATTGTCACGAGCAAGGTGAACAATACTGCGTAATAGCTGCGGTTTATTTTAGCATGTAAACTCATAATTCATCCTCACTAAGCCAGCGGAAGTCGATGATCCGGAATTTGCGTCCGAACTGTTGATTGACTAAATTCGTGAGTGCATTGCTTTGTGCGGCAAATTCCTGAATGGACTCTTGCGATAGTTCGTTTCCGGTGCCGGTCATTGCGGGGAATCGCTGCACGACAGCCTCGCACCAGGTTTGGTGTGAGTGCCCTGTGATGGTTTCCGAACTGCCATAGGCGCGGATAATGAAGGTATCTGAGCGTGGGCTCAGAATCGGTGCCAGGGGTTGAAGTAAGTCACCCTGCATAACATAGCCGCTGTGGCCGCTTGCTTGAGAGTCGGAATGATGACTGGACAGTGTGTCTGAGTAGATACTGCCTTCAATCTTTCGCGCATCTGCAGCAATTTGTGGGTGGATGCTTTGGTTGACCGTGCGATCGAGTGCCGCCTGTAGCGCACCGCGCTTTTGGTGTTCAGGGTTTGAACTGTTTAGACGTCGGTTGATGAAATCCGACATGGATAAGAACGGGCCGCGGCTTTTCACTTCATCGACCATCGCCAGGGCGAGTGCCTCCAGTTCGCTGTCGGAGAACTTGCGGTAGCTTTGGAAAAAGGCCTTGAAGGCGTTCTCATCACTGGCATCGGCCGTATAGCCTTCTTCGAGAATGGGTAGATTGGTTCGAGAGATATAGACTCCGTCTGGATCGGTCAGAGTGAGTGTGCTGGCATCAGTGTGGTCGACATCGATTGAAAGAAAAGGCTGATCCATGCTACTGAATATCGCTTTCCATGCATTGACCGAAGTGGAGTTAATATTGAAGCTGCCATCGACCATGAAGCGTCCGCCCCAAGCTTCAAGAGTGCTTGGACTTTCTATTTCCAGAATTTCAGATTTCGTCGCTCCCGTAGGAGCAAGGAATTTGAGACGGGTATTATATGCTGACTTTTCGCCTGTGGCTAAAGCTTGATAGTCAGCCTCAGTCAGCTCCGGGGAAACCGTGGAAAAGAAGTACTCGTCGGAGATCCGGTCGTTGACCATGTATGCGGTATCGAACAGATTGAGGCCATAGGTGTTATCGAATTTTGTTTTGACGATACTCTCCAGCGGTATTCTCGGGTTGGCATAGGAATTCCCTACGAGGTGGGCCGGTTCAAAATTATAGCGGCTAAGGTTGGCGTGTTGGAATTGCCCGAGCGAGACTAGAGGAAAACGTGGCACATCGAAGAGCACGATATGGGATTGGCCTAGGCTGGTATCGCCGATCGAGGGGCCGTTTAATCCAGTGTAGCGGGAATAGTCGCCGAAAGAAGGCTCCGGGACCGAACCGGGGGGCAGGTAGCCGTTTTGGTCCTCACCACCTCCTTGATAAGCGCCTAAGGTGAAGAGGCTTGGGCCGTCCCAGCGTGGAGCGGAGAAGACTGCCCGTGGGTTGGCATCCACGAGGTTGCGTAGGCCGTTGTTGGGCTCGGAGGTGGTGCGCAAATGAAAGAGCCATGTCCCGATATCGATGTAATTGGAGTTGAGAGTGTGACTTGGAAGAAAAGGGGGAATGGTGCCGTCTTCCAGAGTGCCTGGTGAGAGTTCCAGTTCCGGATACTTCGATGCATAGACCGGATCTTTCCACATGGCGCAGGCATTTTGTATGACTAGATTTGCATTGTTCTTATTCAAGTCCGATGGCGTTTCATGTTTGAGGCTCCAATAGGCCCCGCTTAGTTTGTCGCCTCGCGATCCGCCTACAAACCAATCGTCATTGCGTTCTTTGATGATGACGCTGTGGATGGTGATCGGCTTGTCGGCGACATACTTGTCCCGGTAAGCACTTGGGGAATGTGGAAACGGCCAGTCGAAAAAGAAGCCTTCGGAATCCTGCCATCCGTAGTCCAGCTCATTTTCCCGGAAGTTCCCCATGGCTTCGGCGGTGGCCGATAGGATGCGAATTTCGCCGGGCATGAAATCAAGATCCGGGGGAGCCAGTGCTGCCCAGACGCCTTGGGTGTAGGTATTGTTACCTTCTCCCTTCATGTAGGCATTGGCTACGTTGACAGTTTCTTCGAAAGGTGTGCCGTCATCGAACTCTCCTGAGATAACGAGTTCTGGAGCGGCTTCAAATGAGAAGCGATATTGCGGATAGAAGTCATTCTGGTCGATGTCGGGGTAGGTGCGCTTGATTTTGACGTTGTAGGGATTCCACAGTGCCAACATAGGCTGGAGGTAGAAGCGTATCTTGTATCGCTCGATATCGTCGACCATCTCGGAGGTGGTGCCGATACGTATGTGAAGCTGGAAACGGTCGAGGATGGGCGTCACGGCGCTGTTGGTGTGTTGGGTGTCGGGGCTGGAATCCAGGCTGTATTTTTGATAGGGCAGCCCTTTAGGGACGGCGGTAGGACCACCGGGGCGCGGGTAGCTGAGGATGGGATTCATTTCCCCTTTTTTCGCCAAGTCATCGAGTTTGTAGAGCTTGTAATAGTTGTACAAAATACCCCAGTTGGGGCCGACGTCTGTTCGCTTGTTGATTCTCTGAATTTCGCGTGTCAGATAAAAGTCGAGGGGGGGATCCTCCAATTCATCCAATGGAAAATTCATCATTCCCTTGAAGAGTTCTCCGACTTGAGTGTGTGGATTCGTAAACTCGGGCACGGTGAGCCTGACGGGTTCGTAGTTCTAGTGATTCTCGGATTTTCGGGCGATTTGCATGGGTTGACCTGTGCCGTCTGGTTGAACTATTTCGCTCCTCCGAAAGGGTGAAATGTCTCGTGAGAATCGATATGCAACGATTGGAACTATAACCATACCCAATAAGATTAGACCCAAAAACCAAGACAGACGATCACCTATGGCATATTTGCAGACGAGGTAGAAACAGTATAGGTTAATCGGGATGTATACAAAGCCTGCAATTGGATATAGAACTTCTAGAAGCTTCAGTCCAACAAGAGATATTCCCTTTGCTTCTTCTGTGTCGACAGCAGAGGAGCGAGCATTGCCGTAACGATTACAAAAGGCAGCAAATAGTAATTCTGAAGAAGTGTGCTTTCATTCACTTTGTAGAAACGTGGAGCTCTGGCGCGGCGCGATAGTGACGTTGACCAGAAGCTGGTTGGGTCACTGGCTTCGCTTTTTTGCTTTGATATATACGTCAGAGCGCTCTCGCTTTCCGACGGTGATCACGATAACCGAAACCTCTTCTTCGACTACTTCGTATACCAATCGATAACCCGCAGAGCGCAATTTGATTTTATAGTGGTTTTTGAATCCAGTCAGCCGATCTGCAGGGACAACGGGTTTTTCCAACCGTTCGCGTAGTTTCTTCTTAAGCTGCTCTCGAATCGTAGATCCGATTTTATTCCACTCTTTCAGAGCGCTTGGCAGGAACTTCAGCCTATAGTTCATCGAGAGTCACTTCTTTGGCCGATGCTCGCTCTGCTTCTCTTTCCTCGATGATGGCTCTCAACTCTTGATCCTCGATCAAATTGCTTATCCATTCGTAAGCTTCCGCTGGAATTAGGTAAGCGGTTGGCTTGTTGTGGTTTAAGATAGCGACCGCTTCGCCCCCTGCTCGCTCGATCAGTTGACTTGGGTTCCTCTTTAGCTCAGAAATACTAGCTGAATATGGACTTAATATTGGACTCATAATAGGTCTAAATTAAGTATTTATTTTTACTTTTCAAGTTTTCTTTTACTGAACTTCGAGGTGTATCACTCATCAGATACATCAACGGTAATAAATCGGGAGTCGGCCAAGGCTACTTCTGGGCGATCCATGCGCCCGGCCAACCGATCGTGCTCAAATGGATTAATAATCGGCGTCATGAAAACGTCGATACACTTGTCGAAGATTTTTCAGGTATCCTGCAAAGTGATGGCTATGCAGTCGAGATGACAATCCCCAACAATAACTTCAGAGTTGCCCTGAATTATACCGCCAATCAATGGCCCGAACTATTAGAATGCCTGAAGCATGGTCACACACGATTGGATACTAATTTACTAGAGAGTAAGTTCAGGCCTACAAAAATTGGAGCTAAGAACTGGATGTTCATTGGACATCCAGACGCAGGATAGAAAAGCGCCGTCATTTACTCTCTACTACAGACCTGCACCATCCACAACATCAACCCATACGATTATCTCACTGACGTATTGGCAAAATTGATCCCTCACGATGGCCGTCCTCCTGAGACGATCTTAGAACAGCTGCTACCTCAGAACTGGAGCAACTAGCGCTAGCTAAAAGATCGAGGTCAATGTTCGGACGATAACGATTGATCTACACCGCGTTGATGACATTCATCTGGGCTCTGCCGGTTACGATTATCGTGAACCAAATGTTCAAGTGGAGAGGTGCAGTCGCGGACAGAATAACAGAACTCCTATTTCTGCCCTTCCTCTTTAGCGCTGCAGGGATGATGTTCTGGATCTATTTTAATTTTGATGAAGAAAGGGAATACTCAAGATTTGCACTGGCAAGTATCGGGATTATCACATTCTTCTCGGCTCTCGTGGCATTTCCCGCAGTCTCCTAGGAAGACCCATCCAGACGACACAGACAACCCATTTAACCCGCCCGTAAAACTCTAAAAATCAACAGGACGACTGAGCCCACAGGCTGGGTGTCTGGTCTCCACGTTCTAAATAAAATGAAAACTCTACCAATCACCATTCTCGCAATTGCGATCTTTTTAACAGCTTGCAGCCAGCCTCCACCCAAGGCTCAAGATCTTTTAGTTCAAATGCAGAAAATATCCAATCAGAATAATGGTGAGGGATTTCTTGAAATAATCGATCTATCTGTATCAGACTTTTATGAAAAAGATGGAGGGTATTATGCGATATTGGACGTCAAAATGCAGTATTTGATTTCCAAGTCTAACCATATCAAAAGGTTAAAAGAGAAAAATGGAGGAAGCATGCTTAATGACATGAAGATTGATATGCTTAGCGCTCAACTTGGGAATTTCGAAAAAGGGGAAATTAAAGAAATGAAAGGAGAGCATGTGCGCCTAATTAAGTCCGAGAACGGCTGGATAATTGATCTCTAACTGTAATTAGAACCATTCGCTACTGGCAATGTCGCTAACGCGCCATCGCCAGAGCTCGTTCGAGGAAGAAAAAACACAACATGATCGACCCATACACAGCCGTTTTAATGACCGTAGGCGGAACCATTGCAGGCGCACTAATCGGCGCATGGGCACAGTGGAGATTTCGTAAGTATGAAATACAAGAAATGAAAAAATTTCAAAGTGAACTAGCGGAGCAAAATGCTGCGATGACCGCCATTCTTCACGAAAAGGAAATCGAAAAACATCAGAAGATATTTGAAATGATGAAGCACCAAATGGGTCGTCTAGTCGAAGCAACCAAAGAAAATAATTCAAAATAGCTACAATTAGGGGTATCAGTGTGACCCCGATAACTATTACGCCAGAACAAACCAAAAGCTCGAACCAGTCGATCGTATCAATTCCGTTACGGCTTCGCCTCCACTACATCGATACATCTCCACGTTATGCAGAAGGAATCAAACAAAGACCTAGCATCCGACTACTCCATGAAAAAGTGGATGGTGACTTTGTATAAAGAATGGAAGAAAAAGAAGAAACCGAAAGTTAACCCATTCAAGTATTCCTTAGCAGTGTTTTCAATCGCAGCCGCCTACATCTTACTAATAGAATTTATTTCAAGAATAGATATAGAAAACAAATGGATAGAAGCTATTGCGATGATCGCACTCTTCCCATTTTTCTTCCTTTCACTTAGTAAACTAGGCAATCTAGCTCAAGCAGGGAAATTGCCGTTCCTGTTGTTCAAGGAGGAAAACGAAAGGCATAACCAATCGCAGTGAGCAATGTCGCTATCGCACCATGGCTCATGCTCCACGATCGAAAGAAAATGAAATACACAAATTTGATACTACTGCTCTTTGTTACGTCTTGCCTGAATGCAGAATACATCAAATTAGAGTCAGAGGATGGTCGAAAAATTAACGTTAAAATTCTGTCTATTGAAGATTCTAGCATTCGAGTAGAACGGAAAGATGGACACGAATTCACTATCGAAAACGCACTACTCTCGAAGGCTTCCTTGGATTTAATTCGACCGTTAAGGATCAAGAACGAAATTGCAGGAAGCAGAAGTTTTGACATCGGTTTTTCGGAGAAACGGACTGATAAATCCAGTGAAACATTTGATTTCCATGGGCTAGATATCACTAAATATCAAAAGAAGATCACTATACGTAAGCCTGATACGCTCGATATTGATGGATTAGAACTCAGGTATGTAATCTTGTTCACAAGAGATGCATCAAAAGAACTGCCCGCCTACATACTGGGAACTGAGCAGATTAAAAACAGCATCAGCCATTCGAAACTTGAGTATGAATCGCCAGTTTATGCTTTAAGGCGTATGTATGTTCTGCCAAATCACTGGTGGGATCGTAATAAAAAAGAATATGAAGATGAAGAAGAAGGCACATGGGCACGCCTATACTACAACAATATGTTAATTTACGAAGAGTGCTCGCCCAAAAGACTCTCAGAGAAGCATGACTGGGACGAGATTGTGAAAGTCACTCGGGATCCATTTTCGATCCAGTCGCAGTGATCAACTCCGTTCGCCGTCGCTCACTGCGTGATCATGCTCATACGTTCGACAGAATTAATGGAAAAATTCATCCAGAAACTGAACTATGTAGCATTCCTAATTGCTGGGGTTTTCGTTGGCCTAGCTATTCAATTGGGTGAAAGAAAACTATCCGAGCCCAAGCCTGTCATCTACTCCCTCGACTTGATATTAGTCGACGAAGAAACAGAAGATGTAATTGAACATCCGATCGTTACTTTACCTCAAATATCAGGGCATAGCGCTAGTGAAGTCGAAACAGGAGGAAAGCTTAGAATGATTTGGCAAGCAGACAAAAAATGGGATCCGTTAGTCAGAATTTCTGCCGATGGTTATGAAGAGAAGATTGTCCCTCTCAATATGATACAAGTCATCGATTCAAATTATGCTCGTCCTGTGATTTTCGGACCATATACCTTAAAACTAAGGAAGTCGAACAAGGCGGGAGATGACAACTCCGAGTAGCGCTGCCGCGCTACTCTCCGCGCATCCCCTTTACGATCTACAGAAGAAATGAAGGAATCGAATGCGAGATGTGTATGCCTCCTCTTTGTAGCATTTGTAACGCTGCTTCCTTGGCTCATATTCTTGTCCGCGATACCAGCAATCGTTTGCTCGATCCTTTTTGCTGTGGTTGCCCTAGGATTGTCTGAGCACCTATTCAGAAAGCTAACAAAAAATGAAAAAGAAAGCTGACTCTGACGCAAATTAAAGCATCCTTCTAGAAAAGGAATAGGACATCAACCAACCACGAGCAATCGACCAAATGAAGCGTAGATCCAGTCGCACCTATCAACTCATTTCGCGCTCCGCGCTTCACTCGCGATAGTGCTCTACGATCTGCAAGAGATGAAAGAAATAGGAAAAGATGAAGTCGGCGTGACCTATTTCGCATGCGATTATTCCGAAGGAGTTCTCTCGAATCTTCCGTGGGAAGATGAGCAGTTCGACTGTCTGTTCTTTCCGGCACTCCCTGTCGATGAGCCAGCTTATACCAGCGCAATCGAGGAAATATTAAAAAAGAATATCGATTGGGTTTTCACCTGCGAACCCGATTCTGAGCGTTGGCACGATGTTGTGGATAAGATGGCTGTTGTCCTTGGATGCCAACAGGAGATCGGGGATGGATCTCCAATGACCGCTTGGTTCGATGAAGTGAAGAAGATTGAGGATTGGGATGCCGCATATAATCATGGAGGTTCTGACTACTTCCTGTTTGTTTTCATCTCAGCTGAGGATTCCCTCGAATCGCGAGTGGAAAGGCTTCGAAGTCGATTGAAAGCAGATCAAGACGGTCGTATCAATTCCGTTCCGCTGCGCTCCACTTCATGATACACCACTGCTTAGTCATGTAAAAGAGTTTAATTCAGGGGCGCTAACGAACGTCCAGCCTGTTGAAACGAATTGATCGAACAAGGCGAGAGTGGACAACTCCGTTCGCTGCGCTCACTCCGTGCCACCTCTTCACGATCTACAAAAATGGACGAAGAACAGAAAAAGAAAGAATTTAATAAATTTTGGCTTACCCCTGGAGTCGTCGCGTTTGGATTAATAGTCACAGGGTTTGCAGGTATCGCACATGCGTTTGAGTTTGGGACTCCCGCGTCACTCTTTGTGTCACTGGCAGTGTTTGGTGGAATGTTCTACTACTTCTTCAAATAAACATTGTTTAGATCATAAGTCCAAGCCACCATCAGTCGACCATATGGAGCGTAGATCCAGACGGAGCTGGTCAACCCATTTTACGCGCCAGATATTCGACAACCCTCACTAATCCAAAACCCTAGGGCTGGGTGCCAGTCCTCACCGATCGGCAGAAAATAAATGGAAACAGCTTCCTACAGAATACTGAAGAGCATCACAGTTTTGACCTTCTTGCTGTCTTCCATCTTTTGGCTTTCTTCACAGGTGGTTTCAGTCGCGAATCAAACGTATCCTGTAAAGAATGAAGAAAATCAGGAAATCGGAACAGTCACGATACCTTATGACTATGCTGAATCGCAGATTTTATTTTTCGTATTGATGGTATTTTCAGGTATCCAGCTCTGGACAATCACTCACCTTGGGAAAAGAATAGTGAAGGTCGAAGAAGAGCTCGAATTCACACGAACAATCAAGGCCGATCCAGACGCTACTGGACAACGTCGCTAACGCGCCGCGCCAGAGCCACGTTCGCTGAAATAATTATGAAAATGAAATTCCTCCTCTGTCTATTGCTATCGGCCTGCTCCTTAATCGCGGACGATCTGCCGGAACAACCATTCGTCATCGTAAAAGGAAGCGGCAGCGTCTCTCATCAGCCAGATATTGCAGTAATATACCTTTCTATTTCTAACTCATCAGCAGGGAAAACTGAATGCCTCGCGAGTATCCAAGAAAATTCATCGATCATCCTATCTACTCTTAAAGCTTTTGATGTCGATAAGGATGACATTGACGCCACTGATATACGAGTGAACAAAAAATACAGCGCTGTTGACCCCTTCAGTTCTTCTCAGCCCAAAGAAGAAAAAGAAGTGCGCTTCACCACGTCACGCAGTTTTGAGATCAATTACAGGAACCTCGACGAATATAGCACCTTACTGAAAGAAATCTACCTACATGAATTTGTAGATGTAGTCGATGTAAGCTTTGACACTTCAGAGAAGACCAAAATTGAACAGGAGGCGTTATCTAAAGCAATCAAGGACAGTCGGCAGACAGCTAAGTTTCTGGCGGAGTCCTATGATACAGAAATCAAAGGTGTATTTGCAATTTCGCAGCAGGGGTTCACCCGCATCAGCGAGTTGATGGTTCCTTCTCGTCACTACGACGAGCAAGGCATTACAAGATCTAGGATACGTCTTACTGGCTTTAGGGATAGTTCATCGAGTTCAGAAGAAGAACCACCTTTCTTTGTCCCTTCGAAGATTGAGACCACTTCGAATATCACCGTTATCTATCTCATAAAAGATGGGAGCGAACCAGACGGGAGTGGGCAATAGAATAAATGCCATGGATTCGAAAGACCTCGGAACTTGTGCATACGTCTTCGCTCTTCGAGCTACGCCGCACACAGTCGCCCCGCATGTTGCGCACAGGCCTTCTTCACCATACACGTTACCCGCACAGCTTGCCCTGCGCTATAGCCTTCGCCTCCATCAGGCTGGCTCTGGGACTTGATTACTATGTTTATATCGTTATTCATGGTATTTCACCCTTTAATCAATGAGCCGGTTACCCAGCACACATCTAGTCGCTCCTGGACAACACCTAAAGGCGCGCCAAAGCTCGACGATGGCAATATGAGGAATTGACAAACGCACGTAATTGCGCACGCTTCCAGTCATGACTACGATTACCGCAACCACCGCCCGGAATAAGCTCTACAAGCTTATCGACGAAGCAAACGATTCACACATCCCCATTCAGATAACAGGTAAGCGCGGCAATGCTGTGCTTATTTCAGAGGATGACTGGAGAGCCATTTCTGAGACGTTACATCTGAGTTCAATTCCCGGGATGGTGGATTCCATCAAAAAGGGAATGGAGGAAAAAATTGAGGACTGCAGTGAGACGATTGAGTGGTGAATTATCGTATCGTATACGCCAAGCAGGCTCAGAAGGATGCGAAAAAAATCTCTCGTAGTAACTTAAAACGGAAAGCTATTGAGCTGATTGATCTGTTGAAGGAAGACCCGTTCAGGAAACCACCAGAATACGAACCATTGGTTGGCGATCTTTCAGGCGCTTATTCAAGGCGAATCAACATTCAACACAGATTGGTCTATCAGGTTTACGAAGAAGAAAAGGTCGTAAAGATTTTACGAATGTGGACGCACTATGGCAATTGAATTGCCATCAAGTCACGGAGATCAACTCCATTCGTACCTCACTTCGCGATCACGCTCGACGATCAGGGAATGAAATTAAAAAACGAACCCCAATCAGACGTATTTTTTAACCGCTTATCACCGCTAATGGGACGCTTATCCAACCCGACGCTAAGAACGAATAATGAAACCTCATCATAAGCGTAAATTATTGAAAATAAAGCCTGCTGCGTGGGACAAGGTCCTTTACGCTGCGGTCTCTCCCGACAAGGTCGGGAATGGAAAAGCAGGCATGAGTGCAGTTGAGCGGTCTGGGCATCCTACACATTCGAGTCCTGATCCAGACGACACAGACAACCCATTTAACCCGCCCGTAAAACTCTAAAAATCAACAGGACGACTAGGCCCGCAGGATGGGTGTCTAGTATCCACGTTTGACGTTTAGCCTTGGACCTTCAACCATCCTTCAACATGAAATCTTCCGAACAACTTTTTAAACGTGCGCAGCAACTCATTCCTGGCGGTGTGAACTCTCCTGTTCGTGCTTTCCGTTCCGTGGGCGGCGCACCTTTCTTTACTCAGAGCGCCAACGGCGCGCATCTAACGACTGCCGATGGGGCCGAACTGATCGACTTCGTCTGCACCTGGGGCCCAGCCATCCATGGGCACAATGATCCAGACATCCGAGCTGCGATCGCCACCGCACTGGAAAACGGCACCAGCTTTGGCACACCCAATCCGTACGAGGTGAGCATGGCGGAGCTACTGGTCGAGATAGTGCCTTCGGTCGAAAAAGTGCGCATGTGCAACTCCGGCACCGAAGCCACCATGTCGGCCATCCGACTGGCACGCGGCTACACCGGACGCAACAAAATCATCAAATTTGCAGGCTGCTACCACGGCCATGTGGATTCGCTCTTAGTCAAAGCCGGCTCGGGCGCGCTGACACTGGGCAACCCCGATAGCGCGGGCATCCCTGCCAGCTTTGCGGCGGAAACCATCGTGCTGGACTACAACGATCCGGAAGCCTTGCAGGCCTGCTTCGCACAACAGGGCGACGAGATCGCCGCGATCATTGTCGAACCATACCCGGCCAACTGTGGACTCATCTTGCCCGACGGCGGCTATCTGGAATTACTACGCGAGCTCTGCACCAGCAATGGTTCGGTCTTAATCTTCGATGAAGTCATGACGGGCTTCCGCCTGGCCCTCGGTGGCGTGCAAGAACGCATCGGCATCACGCCCGACCTCACAGCATTGGGCAAAATCATCGGTGGCGGCCTACCAGTCGGCGCCTTCGGTGGCAAAGCTGAGATCATGGATCACCTCGCACCGCTCGGTCCCGTTTACCAAGCCGGCACTCTGAGTGGCAATCCGCTCGCGATGGCGGCCGGCATCGCGGCATTGCAAAAGCTCAAAGATACCAATCCGTATCCGCTCTTCGAAGCAATGGGCGCACAGATTCGCGAAGCGCTGCTAGCGGCGGCCAAGGAAAAAGGCCTGCCGCTGCAAGTGCCACAAGTGGGCTCGATGTTTGGCCTCTTCTTCAGCGAAGCGCCTGTGCGTAATTACCAAGACGCCACCAGTAGCCAGACCCAGCACTTCAACACACTGTTTAAATATGCGCTCGACCACGGCGTCTACCTGCCACCTTCGGCCTACGAGACCTGCTTCATCTGCACGGCCCACAACGGTGCCGATATCGAACAAGCCGCGGAAGTGCTCGCGGCCGGCATCCGCTCGATTTAGTCTTAAGTCAACTCGCGGGCCCCACACCGGGGCCCGCCAAATAACTTGGCGACTTGGCACGCTGAGCCGATTCAGCTCAGTTAGCGAATCTCCCAACGATAGTGAAGATTCGATAATTTTTCGTAGCCGTCGATCGTGACACGCACCACATCTTCAATCCGACAGCCCCCGATCTCGGGATAATACAGGCCCGGCTCAATAGTGATCACACTTCCAGCCTTTAGTTTCGGCGCACCTTTCGAAACACGCGGTGCTTCATGCACCTCAAGCCCGAGTCCGTGGCCAGTGGAATGAATAAAGCCCACAAAACCATTCTTACGCCGCTCCGTAACAAAGCCCTCGGCCTCAAAAACTGCATTGGCAGCTGCATGCACGTGATCGCCTTTGACTCCCGCCTTCACCGTATCCAGCGCAGCTAGCTGGGCCTGGCGCACCGTATTCACCAATGCACGCTGCGCGGGGCTGGCCTTCCCTTTCAAGAAGGTGCGCGTCATATCACCATGGTAACCGGTCTTTTGCACACGTGGGAAAACATCGATAATAATCAACTCGTTG
>CEUD01121278.1_pt1 | contig 30676 bp, 35 predicted proteins | sample 356481 | NCBI WGS metagenome assembly CEUD01 (sample SAMEA2623314, study PRJEB7988) | marine metagenome | isolation source: saline water (ENVO:00002010), including | reverse complement strand
TCCGTATTAGTTCCTTCCGTATTAGTTCCTTCCGTATTAGTTCCTTCTGTATTAGTTCCTTCTGTATTAGTTGGTGTGGAAGATGTTAGTAAGTATTTACCAAAAATACTTTGTTTAATAAAATCACTTCCTTTTTTTCTAGGTATAATTTCAATAAGACCACGATTCATATCTTTATATAAAGAAGAACGAAATGGTATATCATCTTCTTGATTAATTATTACATTAAATTCATCACCAGGTTGTAAAATATTACTATTTGGAAGATTTTCGTTTCCTATTTCAACTGTATGACGTAATACGTCCTTATTTATAAATTTAACAGTATCACCCATTTTAATATTTATATTTGATGGATTAAATTGACTTAAAATAGCCTTTCCAAATTTTGTAACTAAATTTGCTTTGTTTATTTTAATAATATGAACTCGTGAGGAATCACCTTTACTAAAATTTGTTATATAAGGTCCATTTTTTAAAACTTTTATCAAATATAGTATAAATAATATTATACATATAACACCTAATATTGGAAGTCCCATTGTCTATAAGAAAAGTATATATATAATAACTACAAAAATATTAGTTTATTTAATTTTCTTAAATATTAAGATTATTAATTGAAAAATATTAAATTAAATAAATAAATGTATATATATTTAGTTAATTTATTACCAAATTTTTTATTTACTAAATTATAAGAACATGTCACATAAAACTAAAAAAAAGGAAAAAAATTGCGAAACTTGTTCCATATGTCTTGTAGATATTCGGAATTTAAAGAGTAAAAATATTATAAAACAAAGTTGTTGTAATAAACCATTTCATAAAAAATGTATTAATAAATGGTATAAAATTAAGAAGGAATGTCCATTATGTCGGGAAAAACAAGGAGTATTTACTGACGATGAAATTAATTTTTTATCAAATACTCTAACAAATATTGCTCCGATAATTCGTCCATTATATCAAACATATAATGTAGATTCAACTATGCAAAATGTGACAGATGTTATATCAATATTTTCAAATAATATAAACAATATGCGTAATTTTCAACGAGAAAATAGTAGCAATTCTAGTTCTCATGACCAAGAACTTGCTGATTTAGATGAAGTGTTTAATTCAACACGTAGTATGATAGATTCCATTCGCAACATGATGAATGATAATTAATCTATATTTTCGCGATCATCTTCAATAAACGAATCTGAATAATCATATTCATCATCATCGCCATATTCTTCCTCTTCATCTTCATTTATAGTATCATCAAGATTTTCAAAACCACCAAAAGCATTATTCCAAAAAATTTTATAATCCTTTTTTGTAAAATTTAATACTTTGTTATTAATTTTTTTTAAAACTAATAAATCTCCAAAAAATAAATTCATATCAACTGGTGGTGGTAGTTCATGTTTATTTATTCTACTTTCACGACCACTTGTATATCCATATAAATAAATAATCCCATCTTCATCTTCCCATTGATTTAATTCTTTACATTGACTTACACCAATATTTTTAAAATATACTTCTAATTTTATTTCGTTGGGATTAATATCAATTTCAGTCACTTCTCCGAAGCGTGTTATTAATATAGATTTAACAGTCATATATATAGGATTTATTATATAAATATATTAACTAAATTCTTAATACACTTTATTTTTACAAGTTATAATAAATTTATTAGCACAATCTTCGCAATACCATTTATTTATAGTATGAGTTCCTATACGAATTGTAGTTGGAATAAATTTTGTATCTTGCTTTTTACAACCATTTGCGAATGACACTTGATCGCCATCGCCACATATTGGTTTTCTTGCAAAATTCCATATTATTTCTGATACAGGTAAACTAAAATAATCTTCAAACATAATAATTATTATTTTTGATTTCTTAGTTGGTATATATGTAATTTTTGTCCCTGACATTTTTAATTTATATATATAATATATTGAATTAATTTTACAAATTAAATTCAATTTTTAAAAAAAAAAAATTGAATTTAAACCTATTTAATTAAATTAAACTCCGCCCTGGAACAATTGAAACGTATTTCAATTATACAAATTTAACACAATTCATCATGAACTTTTTTAGCAATAGACGCCAATCCCAAGGAGAACAGATGTTAATATTAAAACGAATTGCTCAACTGCCGTGTGATATGACTTATAAAGGAGAAGAATGTGTATTATATTATCCTAGAACTAGTGTCAATTTACACAATAGATTCCGAAATTTTATAACTTTTAAAATAAATCTTGGTTCTGGTACAAAAGAACAAAAGTTTATTTTACCTTCAATGGATTTTATTAAAAAAGAATTGATAATGGATGCCTCATATGATGTAGTATCTACTAGATATAGAACTATTACTTCACGCATTAGAGATGTTAGAAATAATGAAACGAACTATCATAATCAGAAAACATTGATTACAAATACGAATAGGACAACAGTTATTCCTTCGATTTCAGATTTAGGGAAAAAATATCATTATATTATTTCCCTAACTGATACTCTTTTTTATAGAACACAGGTATATTCAAGGTTATTAGCAATTATTACTAATACAGGAAATTTACAAGCTATAGCATTTCTACAATAACATGTATTATTGTAGAAATGTATTACTATTACTAAATTATATTACATTTCATTACTCAATTACAATATTTATAGTATATCTTGTTTTATAACTTGTTTTATAACTTGTTATATAACTTGTTTTATCAACCTGTTTGAAAACTTGTTTTAAAAATATTCTACATAAAAAAAAAATTAATCTAATATGGACTGGATTTTTAAATGATTTAGAACAAATAATGAATAATTTGTTACATAATTTTCAATTAGTTTCCAAATATATGCATATCTGTTATTGTCATTATCAGGAAATGATTTTACAAAATCATATTTTTTTCTATAATTAATTGATGAACGATTATACCAAATAGCTTTTTTAATTTCTTCTTGACTAAAACGACTATAAACTTTATTAATATTTAATAACATGGTTGGATAACAATGAAAATCAACACAAGATAAATCAAACTCATTTGCCTTTAATAATTTAATAGATAACGATATTCTCCGAAATTTTACATTTAAAAAATTTTTCCACATAGTTTCATTATTCTTTAAACGAGATAACCAGGTATTGTATAAATAAATTAACATTCTCATATCCCCTTTCATACCACCATAACTCTTTCTTAATTTAATACTATACAAAAAATTTTTACTACAAGGTGATAAATTATGAAAACTTTCATTCGAATATTGAAAACTTTTATGAGGAATATCTGTAAATTTATTTTCAGAAATAACATAAATTAAACCTAATAACCATTCTATTACGCATTTTTTAGGAATATATTTTTTACTAGAATTTGCAACCATAAGCCAGACTATAATTGAATAATAATATCTTAAACAATCGTCTTCTGGGATGATGATTGTTAATCTTCTTAAAAATTGATTAAAATCACAATTTATTAATTGATAGGCAGTTTGAATAGATTTTTCTGTTAGTTTTCTTCGTATACATTTTTGTAAATGAGATTTTAATACGTGATAATTATCAGTTACATATTCATTTGTAAATGAATAATCAATATGATTTGGATTAAAATAACCAGCAACTATTAAATTCATTTTATATTCCCTCCAGTATATTTTAGTCTTGAAATTACATTCATTTGGCATTTTATCTAACCATTTCGGACATAAACATTTTGGACTTTTATGTTTACCCCAATTTAAAAAAAAAATTTTAGGTGGTTTATATATTTTACTAGTATTAATCCAATCAGTTATTGTTGATTGATATTCAATATTCTCCATAAAAATATTTTATAATTATACAATAAAATTTATTTCAATTTTGAATTAGATATATAAAAAATATTTTCATCATATCCTAATTTGTTTAACATTTTTGTAAAAGGAATATATTCAAAACCATGCTTTTTACAGCATTGTAACATTATTTTTGCTGTTTTATTACATTCGTTGGGAGAAAATATATTACCTAATCCAAACTCATTTTTTGCTTCATATTCCTGATATCCAACTAAAATAATCAAAATTTTTTTTCCTGTAAGTTCCATTAATTCAGAATATTTTATCGGAACACTAAATATTTTTTCACCAACTGTTCCAGGAGTTGTCCAACTATGACCTTTTACCTCTATTAAATAATTATCAGTTTCCCAATCTAATTTATATTTTTTTATCCGTAATTTACTTTCTATTAAACGAGCTTTCCTCACATTCTTGTAATCCAATTTTATTAAAGTTTCTTTAACCAATTCTTCACATAATTTTGTAGTCCATTGGTTCGTAAATTGATAATTCTTAAAATGTTTTTTTAAAATTTTGTTTGCCCATCCCTTTTCCCTGTTTTTATACTTACTTAGTTTATCTCTAGATTTACTATCAACTAATGTCATTTCTGTTATCCCTTGATAACACCATTCAATAATTTCTTGATTTTGTAACAAACTTTTTTTCATTACTAATATTAATGACTAATAATGATTTAGTATAATTTATATATAAAAATGAATATTTATATATATTTTATATATCATTATTATTTATAACATGACTGTATATTAATGAAGATACAACAAACATTTTTGAAAAATTGGAAAGTAATTTGCTATTTGGAATGTTTATTTATTCTTCAATTACAATCATTTTTACCTCACCCAAAAGATATTAAATGGATTATAAAAAAACCAATTAAATACATATCTTCTCCAAAAAAAATAAAATTTTATTTATTTTTCTTTCTTTTGTACAAATTTAAAAAAGGATTTCGATTAATGTGTGCTGTTTATTTATCCAAACAAATAAATAAATTTATCAAAAATATAATAAAACATAAAAGACCTTATAAAACTTATAATTGGATAAAATCTGATTCACAAAAAGAAAATTCTTATTCCTTACCTTCTATGAGCGTCCAGTATACTACGATTATTTATCCAATTATCTGTGATGAACTTAAAATACCATATTTAGCTAATATATTGTATCTTTTGGTATCAACATCTCGTATATTACGCGGATTACATTATCCACATGACATAATTATTAGCACATTTATAGGTTGGATAATAAAAAAAATTATTATGAGTAAAAGTTTAGATTTTATATTTTTATAATTTGCTTTGGATTTTCTTCATCATTTTCGGTTACCATTATTGTAACATTATTATCAATATTATTTTCATCATCACTATTATTTATTTCTTCACTATCAAGTTCTTCATCTCCATATGGAGCATCTAATGGATCATGATCTAATATACCCTCTATAGATTCATCATCATCATCATCATCATTATTTTTATCTAAATTTTGTTCATTTACAATATTGGTTACAAAATTTTTTAAAGAACATAATTCAATTGAACCCTTTTTTTTTGTATCTGCTATGAAAATTTCTATTTTATCATTATCTAATATCTTTTTATTATTTTTTGTTTTTTTCTTTTTACCATAATGATATTTTTTGTACCTATTGTTAACAAATAATACCAAACAAGTAAAACCAGAAGTAATTAATGCTAGTTCCCATAAATCAGCCCCAATAGCCATTGATATAGCAGCAGATATCCATAAATTAGCAGCTGTATTAATACCTTTTACATAATTATTACTTTTAAAAATTGTGGCAGAACCTAAAAAACCCATTCCACTTACTATTTGAGCACATATTCGTGCAGGATCCGCATTTGGTGATTCGTATTTATCTCGTAAATTTACAGATATCATAGTAAATAAACAAGAACCTAATCCAACTAAAACGTGTGTTGCCAATCCACCTGGATGGCTATGTAGCTCTCTTTCAATACTTATTATTGATGAACATATCAGTGATATGGACAACTTAACAAGGGACATGTAAATGTATGTCAAATCAAAAGTAATTAACATTATCTTATTATAAACCTTAATTATGGATTATAATAATGTTAAAACATTATATACTTTAATCTTATAATTTCTTATTGAATTTATGATTAAATGATAGTTATATAAATTTTGTATTATTTAAATTAAAATCGATTATTAAATATTATAATCAATAATATATCATTAAAAATATGTTTAGAAAAATTTCTCACGATTCAATCTCACATACATTTTCATTTTTGAATCTTAATGATATTAACAAAGTTAAACAAGTTTCTAAAGAAATGAAGAAAATAATTGAAAATCGTAGTTATCTGATTAAGAATGCTGCCAAGAACGAATTGCTTGAATCTTATCCTGATCTGGATAAAGCCTTTGCTGTAGTTGGTATGTATGAATATAAACGTGAAGTTGATTGGATTGATGTTTATAAAAATAAATCGAATCCAGTGTTAATTAATTTGATACAAGATTACTGGAATAGTATTCATTCATCTTATATTAAATAACCAGTCCTAAATTAATATATATTTTCTAACGATAACGTCTATTTGTTTTCTTATTTTTTAACAAATCTTTATGAATTTTTTTTGATTTTTCCAAATTTTTTAATTTGCGAGACTTGAGTTTAGATTGTATTCTCCGAATTAACAAATCACGATTTTCTTTTGTTATATCTCTTTTATAGTTTTTTTTCAAAAAAATCTTTCTTTTTTTTTCCAATTTATTTTCTAATTTATTAACCGCATTTACTCGTTTATCGTGTCCATAAATATAACATCCAAACGCACTCCCTTGTACTCTATGACGAGTATACATTAATCTAGGAGCAAAAATTTCATCATCAAAAAATAAATTTCGTAGATTTTGTGATATTATTCCTGGTTGATATAAACGTCTATTTCTATTACGATAATTTGCTACAAGATTATAATAATTATTTAATTGTCTTTGATCATTAACAAGACGATTTCTTATGTCATCCATAACATGAAAAGATGACATTGTTAAACATTCTTTATATGATATGTTAATAAAACCATGGTCTTTTAATATATATAATAACATTATATCGGATTCTCGTCTTTTTTTATTTTTCATATAATTGTAATTTATTTTTGATAAAACATTTTTAAATTTAATATGATGTATATGGTGTTTATTTTTGTCAACATGATAAAAAAAACTAAGATAATTTATAATAATTCTTACAATACCTGTTTCCCTTACTTCATCTAATAAATCCATATTAATATGGTAATATTTTCAAATATCGATTTTATTATTTTAATAATAAAATTGACATTTTAATTAAACATTAAATTTTAAATTTTAAATTTTAAAATAAAATGAATACTACACCATGCTGTTCTCCCAAAGTTTCTGAATATTGTTTTATGTGCTATGGTAATAACAAAGTTCGGAAATTATATAAAGTATGTAACTGTAATACGTTTGTTCATTCTGATTGTCTTATTTATTGGATATATAATCGATCAAAGAAGACAAGTCTTAAATGTGAAGTATGTTTACAAAAATATAAAAATGTTTCTCTAACAAATGCATACATCCAAAGTCAAATTATTTTCCTTTTATATAAAATTGTCCATTTTTTTATGGAACTATATGTAAATTATTTGTATATATTGTCGTTATGTGCTTCATTTATTACGGAGACAATACAAAAATCATTTATTTTAAGTATTTGTTTGTATATTTTTGTAATTGTTCCTTTAAACATTTATGTATTGGTTCTTTCAACTTTAGAAAAAAAAATATCTAAAAATTTACAATATATGACCAAATTATTTAAACCATCAATTAAATTTAAGGAAAATAAATATTACAAATTTTATTTCGAATCACCATTATTAAAAAATTTAATGGATTAAAATTTGAATAATATATAAAATTGATTATTTAATTAATAATTAAGTTTATTTATTATGTTAAATAATATTCAAGACGAAGTTTGTTATATATGCTATGAGAATAATACAGATCGAGAATTATTTAGCCCATGTGCTTGTAAAAGCAAAGTTCATGAAAAATGTTTAATTTATTGGATATTTAATCGACCAAAAAATAGAAATAGAAATAGAAATATAAATATAAAATGTGAAGTATGCAAAAATGAATATAATAATATATCAATATCACGGACATATTTAAATTGTTTTAATTGTATATACAAATGTTTAATTGTAATGTTATTATTTATTATAAATTATTTTATAACACTATCTATATTCGTCCTATGGGATGAACAATATGTTAATCTAGGATTAAAAATTTTTGTATTTCTATTTGTAATTTGTTTTATAAATATATTCTGTTCATTATGTTGTATTATATGGAATCTTATGATAGTTAATCATTCACCTGTGCGAAAATGCTTATTGCCAAGTATTTCTTTTAATAAAAACAAATATTTTGAATCACCTTTAATAGAAGAAACTTTTTTACAACAACAAAAAAATGAAATTGTATTAAACATAGTATAAGATATTTATCGCATTCGTGATTGCACACTACACTGACCATTATTTGTAGGAATTATATTTGTAAATTCATTTATAATTTTTTCTGGTATTATTGTAATTACATTTGCCATATACGTTGGTTTATCTGGATTTTTGTAATTGGGTTTGGATGTTAAAGTATTATAAATTATATATTTTTTCTTACGATTTTTAAAATTAACAAATGTATTATTTTGATTTTCTTCAAACATAGTTGTAAATGTGGTTGGATCTTTGGGAAAACAATTTACATAATTTTCATTTGGATTATCTTCTTTACCTTTTCCAAAAGAAAAAGGCCACCATCCTCCTCCTTCTTGTTCTTTTTGTTCTTCAGGCATTTCTTTTTGATATTGACATATATGTACAGAATATCCTGCCACAATACATCTTTTTATGTTTTTATTTGGATCGTTATCACGTAAAATTTCTTTCTTTGCTTCTATTTTTTTAGAATTTATTGGTTGCAGTTCCTGTTCTGGGTTTACCACTCTTCCTAGTTCAGTACTAACTTTATGATTAGAATTATCTGTATTATCTTCAGTTTGATAAAGAGAATATAATATTTTTGTTTTTATACTGTTGTCATTTTTCTCAAATTTTTTTAAGTATTCCATTACAAGATTAATTTTTTTAAAAACTTTATTATTATCACTTTCTAGTTCTTGGTTAAATATTTGTCTTAATTTCAATATAATTCTGTCTTTTATTGGTAAATATTTTTCGTCTAATATTTTGCTTAATATTTTTTGTATTTGTATTATACTCATATCATTAATTACATCTGACTCAATTATTAAATTATTGTTTTCCAATATTTTTTTATTGTTTTCATAATTTGAAAATTCCTTTAATGTATTCTTGACAATATCAAGATAATTTTTATTTTTTTCTACAAAATTTGGAAATTTTTCTCTATAATCAATAGAATTTATTTGTTCTAATTCTTTTGGAAATTTTTTGTTAGCACCTTCACATTGTTTTTTAAATATGCTCATAACACTTTTTATCAAAGTAAATTTATTTAATGTTTTATCTGCCTGATAAAAAGCTTTTGTCTCTATGTCCTTTTTTTTTAAGTTTTCTTCATTTTGTTTATAACTTTTATATAAATTTAAAATAGTAATGTGATCACTTTCTTGATCTATAAATTTCTTGTATTTTTTATATAAATTTTTCTTATTTATATTTTTTTTATCACTCTCTGAATTAAATAGTTCTGTTAATGATCCAAATTTCAAATATTTACAACATACAATAATGTCTATTACATCATCAACACAATTACATATGAAACTTTCTAATATCATTTTAGCATCAAAAATAGAAAAACTAATCGTTTCATTTTTCATTTCGTTAATTATTTCGAAAATTTCTCTTATTAGATAAAAATCTAAGGTAAAATTTCCGTCTTTATCCAAACATTTTAATTTCTCTAAAATATTTTTAGCATTATCAAAATAATCTTGTTTAATAGGTGTTACGAAAAAATCCGTAGTTTTAACCATTAATTCTTCAATTGATTTAATGTTATAAGCATTATGATATTTCATTTTCAGTATTTCTGAATATTTATTTTTTTTCTCCACCATATTAGTTATTTCAAGAAGGAGAGGCATACAATTTGTAGTCAGCAACTCTGGATCTGGATATTCTTCAAAGTTATTATATTCATCTTCAGTATATAATCTTATTGCCATTCCAGGTTGTGTTCTACCAACTCTTCCCCATCTTTGTTTTGCTTGCGCTTTACTAATTCTTTTTGTTTCCATTACTTGCATCATTTTATTGGGATCATATTTAGTTCCAAATTCATATCCAGAATCTATAACATATGATAATCCTTTTATTGTTAAAGATGATTCGGCAACATTTGTTGCTATTATGACTTTTCTACCATAAGGTCCTCCTTCGGAATTTTTATATGCTGTGTCGTGTGTTGCATATTCTTTTAATTTATCATCTTTTCTTATTAAGTTAGAACTTAAACCTGTACAATAAATTTTAGTATTAAGAAATAAATTATCTTTAAATTTTTGAATACTTTCACATATAGACTTAGCCTTGTTTGTATTAGAATCAAAGAATAATATTGAGCCTTTTTTATCTAGTTCTTGACTTTCATTTTCTTTTTCTTCTGCATCCTTTTTTTTTTGCATTAGTAATCTATCATTTTCTGACATTTCTTGTATTTCTACATGTTTTTGTACATTTAAAATATTTTTTCTATCATCATCGGATATTTTATCATAAAGACCTTTAACATATTTCATTCTTTCATATTCAGGATTTGTTATATCTTCATCATCTAGTTCACCTATTTCATTTTCTAAAATAGTTTTAATTTCATTTATAACATATTTCTCATAATTGTTTTTTTCTTTTTCGGGGATATTTATCCATTTTGGATAAATCGTTTTCATTGGTTGTCCAGATATGGCAATATCTTGAAATTTAAATCCTGAGAAAAAATCTTTAAATGGCTTTGGATCAACTGTAGCACTCATCAAAATTAATTTTAGAGATGGATTATGTTTTAGTGCAAATTTCATCATATGTATTATCATATCAATTCTTTGATTTCGTTCGTGAACTTCATCTATAATAACAATATCATACAGATTACCGGATTCATCTTGTAATGTTGGATATTTTCGTAATTGAGCTTCTAATGTACCATCAGTAGCATATAATAAGATTGTTTTTTCTTTATCAAAACTATTTCCTGAATTTCTATGTTTAAACCCAACTTCTTCCCCAACTATGACATCAAGTTCATTAGCAGAACTTTTTGCTGCTGTAGAAGTAATAATTCGTTTTGGTAAAGTCATAATAACTTTGTGATTTTTATTCAATTTTTGTCTATTTTCTTGTTGCTGTATATCGGAAGTATAACCATAACCATAGTTTATAATTTGTAAAGCAATTTTAGGAACAATAACAGATTTTCCACTCCCAGTTCCTGCTAGTATTAATGTAATTTGATTATTTTCTATAACAGCCCTAACATGATCTCTATCTATATAAAGTGGTAAATCTAGATAATACTCCATACGCATCTTGCCATCTTTGTCTTTTAATAAATATTTGTCTGAATATCTCTTATTTGTTAATGGATTAAATCCCTTTCCATCTATAGATTTTTTTGATAGAATATCAAATTCTTCTTGTGTTTCATCTATATCTGGATTTTCTTCACCTTCAATATCCCAAATATACATATCTTTATGAATATTTCGTTCAGAATATGTTACACGATTTCTAAAAATATGTGGTCCATCATACTTATCATCTTTTTGAAGTTCTTCCATCTTTTCTTCCATCTTTTTAAGAGTATTTGGGGACATTTTATAAGAAACATAAGGGACTCCGTGAATAATAATATCCTTATCTCTTTTGAATAAATTATCTAATTGATGTTTACTTAAAAATTCTATCAAATTTTTATCAACACGTGTAATTTGTTTTATACTACCATTAATTGGTGAATTGTCCTCTGTCTTTAGAATAGACACACCTTTATATTTGTTTCCACCAATATATTTTTTGTTTTTTTTATTTTTATAATATTCTTTCGAACTTACTCTTTTCTTAGTTTTTCCATCAATTTTATAATAAACGTATTTAAATCTATTATCATTCTTAAACTTCCGTTTCTTGATGTATTGAACCATAATTAACTAATAATATAATATATAATCATATAATTATTAATTAATTTTTAAACATATATTTTTATAAAAAATTTTTCTAATATATATTAGAAGTGGATCAATTAATGAATAGTAATTTTAGACATGGTGAATTTAAAGATATAATTCTAAAAAATAATAATAATAAAGCAAGCTTAATAAATTCCAAAATGTCATCATCAAATTTAAAAAATGACGTATCCTTTTCTATGTTTGTAGATAATAATAAAAGAATGAACAGCAATAAACCTTTATATGATAGAAATAAACACAAAAAGAAAAAATCATATTATGGGAATATTGAAAAAAGAAATTTAAAACTTTGGGTAAATGATACGAATGTTTCAAAATGTTATTCATGTAATAATCCTTTTTCTTTTATAACAAGAAAACATCATTGTAGATGTTGTGGAAGAATATTTTGTTATTATTGTTGTTGTAGTTGGATTGATATACCTAATGAAATAACTGAAAATGAATTACCGATTCAAAATCTTTCAAATAATTTAGGAATTTTAAGTACTGATTGTACATCTGATTTTAAACATTTACGAAAAAATCAAAGAGTTTGTTTACAATGTATCAAAAAAATTGATGAAATAAAAAATTTAAAACCAATAATTCAAGTATTTGATTTACTTGACTTAAATGTTAAAGATTATCGTGTTATAAAAGAAGTATGTAAAACATGGAGAAGTATATCAAATTATTATTTATCTAATTTTAGAGAATTACAATATTCTTTACCCAATCACGTATTCACAGATAAAGAAAAAAAAATTTTATTACAAAATAGTTCTTTATTTCATGGACATAGTAAACTAATAGTTCAACTCATAAAATCAATTGATTGGAAATATGCTGATAACAATATAGAAAAATGTGTTTTGGATTTACTATATAGTAATAAAAGAATTTGTAAATGTTGGGCATTAATGTGTACAAGAGATTGTAGAAGAACTTTAAAAGCAGAAGATTCAATACAATTGCTTTACCCAGAAATTACAAATTACAAAATAAGAAGTTATGCAATAGAATCCTTAAAGAAAACATCTATAGAAGAATTATTATGTTACCTCCCTTTTTTGATTTATCACATCAGGTATGAATTATTTTATGAAAACAATTATACAAAATTAATTAGTAATTTTTTAATTATTAAATCAAGGTCAAATAATACTTTCGCACTTGAAACATATTGGGAATTATATAGTCAAAAAAAAAATCCAGATTATAAATTAGTTTCATGTTATGATAAAATTATGAAAATAATACAAAAAAATTTAAATATTGATTTTGAAAAATCAATTAAAATGATATCTTTGCTAAAAACATTTCAGACTTTACCAATTGATAAAATTATATCTATTTTGGAAAAAGAAAAGATTAATTTTGAAAATATACCATTTCCATTTACAAAAGGTTCTACAATTGATTGTGATAAAACTATTAGAATGAAAAGTGCTACAAAACCTTTAATGTTCACCTACTATAATATAAATAAAGTACAAAGGAAAATATTATTCAAATATGAAGATATTCGTAAAGAAAGAATTATAATGAAAATAATTAAACTAATGGATATTATTCTAAAACGTGATAATATCGATTTAAATTTTGTTACATATGGAATATTACCTATTGGTATAGAGGCAGGATTTATAAATGTTGTACCTAATTCAAAAACATTGTACAATATTGAATTAAAAGAAAAATTTAGTATTCAAAATTATATAATTGAAAATAATCCAAATTTACCAATTAATATGATTAGAGAAAATTTTATAAAAAGTTGTGCCGCTTCTTGTGTTATTAGTTATTTGTTAGGATTAGGAGATAGACATTTAGATAATATAATGGTTACAGATACAGGTTTGTTATTTCACATTGATTTCGGATATATTTTAGGTAATGATCCTAAACCTCTTGCCCCAGTTATGAAAATAACACCAGAAACAATTGACGCTATGGGTGGAGAAAATTCAAAAGGATACAAAGAATTTCAATCATTATGTTCAAAATCTTATAATTGTTTACGTCGTCATAGTAATATTTTCTTAACTCTTCTAACAATGTTATCTAAATTAACACCCGAAATTGATAATGGAAAATTTAATGAAGAATTTATAAAAAATCAGATTATTAAAAGATTTATTCCAGGTGAATTATATAAAGAAGCTGAATTACAATACCACACACAAATTAACAATTGTTATAATACATCTAGTTTAGTTGATATTTGCCATTATCATAAAAAAGAAACTATTGATAGAAATTTAGATAAAATAAGTGGTTTGTTTGCCAACATTCGTGACACTTTTAGTAGTTACATATACCCATCTTCTCCAAGTATTGATTAAATTACTTTAATGTAAAAAAGTTTTTGAGAAAAATTATAAATTTATTTTCAAAATCTTCATCGTCTTTTAGTTCTATTATCTTCTTCATTATTGCTGTTCCAACTACACATCCTTGTGCACCAGTATTTTTTACTGCTCGGACTGTTTCATTATCTGATATACCAAATCCGATTAAACATTTATAATCTACATTGCCTTTTATTCTATCATATATTTCCTTATATTTTTTAAAATAATTATCAGAAAAATTACGAGTTCCAGTTATACCCAATACTGATACACAATAAATATAAGTTGATGCAATTTTGTTAATTTTCTTAATCCTTTCATTTGATGTTTCACTTGTTACTATTGGAATAAAAGAAATATTATTCTCTTGACACTCATTTACAAAAATTTGTGTATATCTCTCCTCAACTGGTAAATCAACAATAATTACAGCAGAAATTAAATCCTTTGCTATATCTATCCAACCGGTTTTAAAAGAATTAATATATCCCATAAGCAATACAGGTAGAGTCAAACCTTTATTTCTTGCTTCTTTTAAAATATCAAGACATTTAAAAATACTATCTATTCCATTTTCCCGTGCTACTTCCCCACAAGTTTCTAATACAGGTCCATCTGCTGTACATTCTGAAAAAGGAACACCAAGTTCAATAACATCTACAACATTTGATTTTTGTAATGCTAATAAAATATCTATAGTTTTTTGCCGAGTTGGATATCCTGCTGTAACAAAAGCAAATACTGAAAATTTATCTTTTATTATTTTTTCCATTGTATAAAAACTAATATATTTTAATTGTTATTTAACATTTCTAATAAATTTTGACAACCATCCGCAATATCTTGACAAAATTCAACAACTGGTTTGATTTCTTGTCCAGTTGGTGTATTTAAAACTTCCGTACAAATATTTTTAATGTAATCGGGGATTTCTTTTCCTAAAAGAAATTGACATAATTCATTTGAAAATGAATTGCAATTATGACGCGTAAGACTATAATCAATTGAACGATATCTATGTTCTATACCTCTTATATATTCAATAAATACACTTGGTTTAATTTCAGTCAAACCCATATATATTTTACGAGTAGGTTTCATACCTTTATTGTAACGACCTGGTCGGCAACCACTCATACCAGTTTGATTTGAAAAATAACATTCTGTTGGTTGTGGTTTATATCCAATTACAATAGAACTATGCCAAAGTCCATTAACATTACAACCTAATATATATGGAGATAGATTATTCATTGCCCCATACGATAAATCATAAACATACAAATAAACTTTATATTTTCTAGTAGTTCTTTGTGAAGACATTCTTTATTATATTTTAAATATATTTATTAAATTATAAATGAATTTAAAATATAATGAGAAAATTATTCGTCCGTGGGGATGGTATATCAACATAGAAGGTAATGATCATTCTGGTCATAAAGTAAAAAAAATTGGAGTTTATCCAAACAAACGCTTATCATTACAAAGTCATCAAAAAAGAAGTGAACATTGGGTTATTATTAAAGGAACAGCTAAAGTTCGTGTTGGTAATGATTATCATATTTTAAATAAAAATCAATCTGTATATATTCCAACATCTGTATTACATCGTATTGAAAATATTGGACAAGATATAGTAGAATTAATTGAAGTTCAAATAGGAACATATTTAGGTGAAGATGATATTGAACGATTTGAAGATGATTTTGGTAGAATTTAATAAAAATTTAAAAATTATAAATTTATTTGTTAAAAAATTGGAAAAAACATCAAAATTATTTTCCTACATATTTTGAAAAGCCTTCTAAAATTATTGTATCAGAAACATATAATATTTAAAATTGAAAATAAAGATTGATATTAAATTTTATTCTATAAATCTAATATGAATTATTTAGAACTATTAGTTATTATAAGTTTTATTTTAATATTTGCTATATTAATTATTAATACTGATTTAAGTCGCAGAAAATTTAAGTATGAGAAAAAAGCTTATGCGATAGAATTATTGAATGAGTCATTGAGTGAATTATTTAGTAATCAATAGAAATTAAATAACGGACTTTAATTTTTTATAAAATTAAAATCGATTTATCATACCTTTATACAACTACTAACCAAATACTCTGATATATTAACAATCTCAGCGTATTTAACACAAATCTTAAGACAAAATGAGTTTAAGCAAGAAAGACTACAACATGTGTCTGTATAATTCATTGGCCTCAAAAGCTGGTGATTCACCGAAAAATATTAAAGAGAATATCGCAGAAGGAGGGCGAAAAAGAATTGGAAAATTAGGAGATACAAGTGATTTAAATAATTTCGTTCAAATTTATCCATTTAATGTTATTGTTATTTCACGTGGAAGCGACAACAAACCAGATTTTTCCAAAATTTGCGATTTTCATAAAACAACTGGCAAAGCAAAAGATACCATTGTTATCATGTATTCTAAGAAGCATTTTTCACCCGTGAATATGATATCCGATACTATGATGGAAGTATTAGCAATTATGGCAAATGATTTCCACAATCAACGATTACGAACACATTTTACAAATAATTCTTATGAATCGGGAATGGAACAAGCAATGAAAAGTTCGCTGGAAAATTATCACGATGATTATGAATTACAGATGGTACAAGCAATGGAAAATTCAATGAAAATACAATCAAAGCCGAAAGAAGATACCAGTTTGGATTCGGTATTGGCTGCATCTCTTTTTGAACATGAACAATTTACACAAAATCAATTCTGGGACGATTCCGCATTGGCACAATCTTTGAGTCAATTTCAATAATTTAGTTTTATAAAATAATTTATTATTAATGTTTAGGACTCGTATTTTAACATCGATTTAAAATTGATTTCTGTAATGTTTATTAATTTAAATATCATGAATCTTTCTGAATATAAATTAATTATTGCTCTTACTAAAGAAGTTGGAGAACCTTCTGTTGCTATTATGATAGCAGAAGATGCTTTAGACTTAGGGAAAAGAATTTTTAATATTAAAAAAAATATTGATGAATGTCAAAAGAAAATTGACAAAATTCATTATGATATTAATGATATGACAGAAGAAGAAGCTATTCGTTATCTCAATTATCGTTGTTCTTCTTGTGATACTTTTCATGAATGGGAAGATGAAATAGATGAAAGTGCTATAGAAGAAGCAAAACGTATGGCAAAACATAAAATACTGATGTGGGAACACGATATGTTTCATTTTATGGAAGATTATGAATCAATTATGGGCGAATCATATAATACTGATTACATTGTTAATAAGTTAGTTAACAATGTGATGAACGAAGCTATCATTTCTTTGGAATTTGATAAATTAAATAAAATCAAAAAAATGTTTAATAATAACGAAGAACAAGATAAAAGTCTAATTGTAAAAACAATAAAAAGTTTACTAAGTGAATGTGAAAATGCGAAAACAAAATATAAAAAATTTGAAATAACTACTTGTATGATGTGTGTAATTTCAAATTCTCCTATATTTCTAAGTGAGAATGAACGCTTTAAAAATACAGTTTTAGCTAAATTGAATGAATTATCTTCTCAAATAAATAATATTCGTATTGATAAAACTGAATATAATAATTATATTGAAAAAATAAGAAGTTATGAATATCAAATATTATTTGGGACTGATTTTTTAGATTAAATAAGTGTGTAATAAATCTTCTTCATTTATTTTAGTATATTGAAATCCAATATCATCCATTTTTTCAATAATATTATTAATATCATTGGAATCTTGTAATTCTATTCCAATTAATACAGCACCAAAGTCTTTATTATTTTTTTTTAAATATTCAAATCTAGTTATGTCATCATGTTTTCCAAGAATGTTATTTATAAATTTTTTTAATTCTCCTGGTCTTTGACCAAATGAAACAATAAAATAATGTTTCAAATCTTGATAAAATAAAGATTTTTCCATAATTACAGGATATCGTGATATATCATTATTTCCGCCAGATAGGATACATACAACATTTTTTCCTTTAATTTTTTCTTTATCAATCATATCTAGACAAGAAATACTTAGAGCACCAGCTGGTTCTAAAATAATTCCATCATTTTGATACATATCTATCATATTATATGACAATTTGTTATTGCCTACAATAAATATATCATCAACAACTTTTTTACAAATTTCAAATGTATTTTTACCAGCGGTCTTTACACTTGCCCCGTCAACAAATGTATCTAAATTTGAAATAGTAGTAATTTTATTATTTGCGATAGATTGTTTCATAGAATCAGCATTTTCTGGTTCTACTCCTAATATCTCACAATCTTTATTAAAAGATTTAGAATATAAACCAACACCACTAATTAAACCACCACCTCCAATTGGTGAAATAATAATATCAGGTTTTATGTCTTCATAAATTTCTGTAGCAACAGTTCCTTGACCGATAATTACATCTGGATCATCAAATGGGTGAACAAATATTGATTCATTTTTTTCACAAAAAGTATTTGCTGCGGCTAAACTTTCATCAAAGTTATGTCCATGCAAATGTAATGTTAAATTTTTTTTACCAAAATATTTAATTCTGTTAATTTTTTGTAATGGGGTATTTTCGGGTAAAAAAATATGATGTTTAATATTTAATGAATTACAAGTTAAACTTACACCTTGTGCGTGATTTCCAGCTGAAACTGTAACTACAGGTAAATTTTTATTTTCATGTTTTGTTTCAATAGAATTAATAATTTTATAATATGCCCCTCTAATTTTAAAACTTCTTACTGTTTGTAAATCCTCTCTTTTTAAGAAAATATTACAATTATATTGTTTCGATAATCTGATATTTTTTTGAAGAATAGTTTTATTAATAATATTGCTAGTTTTCATTTTATTAAAAGCGTTATCAAATTTTATTTTAGATAATGCATTTTTAATAAAATTTTTTTGAAAATTCATCCCAAAGTTCATTATATTACTATATGGTTAATCTAAATTATACATATATTAATATATTTAAAACAATATCAATTTTATTAAAAAATTCTTTTTACTTGTTTAAATAAGAATGTCATAATTTTTTGTGGGTCAAAATTCTTAATCTGATTAAATAATAATCCCATAACTTTACGAGGATTATCTGTACGCATAAAAAAAACTGTTAATACTACAAACCATGCTAAAAATACATCATCTGTATAATGTCTACGAGAACTTAATATTAGAAATTGATTTACAAGATTAAATACTAATAACAATGACGTATAATTATCATTTACATAGTAAATAATATACAAACTTGCAATTAAACATGATAAAGTATGACCGCTGAACATTAGATCACAACAACCTCCAATCCTCATTTTATTATCAGTTCTTTTACAAGGTCTAATTGATGGCAAAATTGTTAAATTATTTGCTATCATACGAATAGTATACAATATAATCAAATCAATAACAAAATTTGTTTTATCTTTCCATGATAAAGTAATCAAAGCAATAATTACAGGTAAACCAGCGATAGAATGTCTTATATATGTAAGAATTTCATTATAAAATTCATTTTCATATTGTAATTTTGGTAAATATTCATGACCAACATCATAAATACATTTTATATTCGTATTTCCTTTTTTAAAACCGTGTTTATCTATATGATAAATACTTAAATAACTGTTAACCATGAAAACAATTCCCAATATTAGGCATACAATAATAAAACTTACCTTTAATTCCATAATTATTTATACTATAATATGATATTTTTATTTATTCTACTTCATCAATTTCTGGTTGAGTATTTTCAGATTGTTCAGATTGTTCTGGTTGTTGTGGTTGTTGTGGTTGTTGTGGTTGTTGGGATTGGTACATTTTTGTAAAAATTGGTTTAGTTATGTTTTCAAATTCTGTATATTTATTTTCATAATTATCTATAGTTCTTTCTTCATTTTCTAACCATTCCAAACCATCTTTAATAACTTTTTCTATTGATTCAATATCTTCTGCTTGTAAATTAGATTTCATTTCATCAGTTAACGTATTTTTTAAGCCATATATATAATTTTCTAATTTATTTTTAGCATTCAATTTATCTATAATTTTTTGATCCTCTGCCTCATATTTTTTAGCATCAGCCAACATTTTTTCAACATCACTATCACTTAAATTATTTTTATTTGAAATTACAATACTATTTTCTGAACCAGTTTTTTTATCTTTGGCACTGACATTTAATATACCATCCGCATTTAATGAAAATTCAACTTCAATTTGTGGCATTCCTCTTGGAGCTGGCGGAATTCCAGTCAATTCAAATGTTCCTAATTTATTATTATCTTTCGTAAATTTTCTTTCACCTTCATAAACTTGAATTAAAACTCCAGGTTGATTATCTTCATAAGTAGAAAAAGTTTTTGATTTTTGAGTAGGTATAGTAGTATTTCTATCAATTAAATTTGTCATTACTCCTCCAGCAGTTTCAATTCCTAAAGATAAAGGACAACAATCAATTAATAATATATCTGCCCCCGTTGCGTTATTATTTAAAATACCAGCCTGAACAGCCGCACCAAAAGCAACAGCTTCATCTGGATTAATACTTTTGCATAATTGTTTTCCATCAAAAAAATCACTAAGTAGAGATTGAATTTTAGGAATTCTAGTTGACCCCCCTACTAAAACAATATCGTGTATCTGAGATTTTGACAATCCACTATCTGTTAGAACTTTTCTTACTGGTTCCAAACATTTTTTAAATAAATGATCACATATACTTTCAAATTTTGCTCGTGATAATTTGGATGAAAAATCAATACCATCATATAATGAATCAATTTCAATAGTAGTAGTAGTTCCAGATGATAATGTTCTTTTTGCTTTTTCACACGCTGTCCTTAATCGTCTTAGAGCTTTATCATTTTTTCTAATATTTTTACCTGATTTATGTGAAAATTCAGTAACAAAACTATTTACTAATAAATTATCAAAATCTTCTCCTCCTAAATGCGTATCACCAGATGTTGCTTTTACTTCAAATACACCATCATCGATTGTTAATATTGACGTGTCGAATGTTCCCACATTGTTATCACTAGGTTTTTTATCCTAGTTTCCTATATTTTAATATAGGGTCAGACTATATCATAATGAAAAATAAATTTATTTATTGGATAAATTTACAATAAAATTTGTTAACTCATTTGGAAATATTAATTTATAATCAGAATATTGTTTATCTTTTAATAATTTATTTACAGAATCTATTTTAGCTTTCCACATTCCATTTTCGACTTGTTTTTTATGCCATATATGATTATCTTTTAATTCAATTAATGTTTTACTTGCAGGAATATAAAAATCTACAATATATTTTCTGTATTTATTTTTAAAAAAATATTCGATTTTAGGTCCATTATTTATTATTATACCTTTTTTATTACAATTCATAATAAATTTTAATTCTAATTTTGATTGATAGGTTAAACTTTGATTTAAAATATTTTTTGATTTTCGTATTTTAAATGTCTTATTACAAAAATTACAATCTTTACAATATATTTTGTATTTATTTTTTTGAATATATAAATCTCTATTTATAAATTCCAATTCACATTTTTCACATTTATATTTAATATAAATAATTTTTTCTAAAATATCTTCCTTTTTATTATATAAAAATGGATTAAAATAAGTTTGATTATTTATCTTATAATTTGAAATATATTCATAATTATTCAAATTTTTTATTTTTCCATTATTAATAGAAATAATTAAATGTTTTATTCTATTAAATTCTTCTTTTGTCATATGTTTAGAAAAATAAGCATTTTTGAAATTTTCATCCATTTCATCAAAAGATTTTTGACTAATATTTATTAAGTATTGAATTGAAATTTTTTTTTCTTCTTTAGGAATAATTTTAGGTAAAGTATGATAATTTTTCATATAATTACTATGCTCTTGTGTTTTTATTAATTCATTATTAGCACAAATATGACATCTGAAAATATTTCTATTTATCTTTCTTACAATATTATTTAGATTAACTAAATGATTATTATTGCAAGTTATACACTTATAAAATATTCTATATGAATTATTCCTATTTACTATATTACCATTAATTTTTAATTTATATATTGCAATTTTTGTATTTGAATATCTACTAGAATTTAGGACACATTCTAAACTATCAATCTTGATTTTTTCATATTTTTTTTTATCAAGAATGTAAATTATATTTTTTATTAATATTTTCCTATGTTTTTCATTCATTTTATTATAATTTTGATAAAATCTATTTTATTTTTCATTTCTGGCGCTCGTGGATATTTCACCATACTAAAAGTTAGATTAGGTTACTTTATCTAGTCGTTGAACCTTTTGCTATTTTCATAGACAACTTGGCTGCTGATTGTCCAATTTTACAATTTTTTATAACCTTCACGATTATTATTGCTAATTGCGTTGTGGTATTGTAAATTTTAAGGAGTTTCCAGCAATTCACCAGATTTTTTTACTTGGAGGCAGAATTTAATAGCATAAAATTTGTTTACCACCAAGGTCGAATATTAATACGTTTCGTTCTCCATCAGTTTTTTTATCTAATCCGTATGCTATTGCTGCTGCAGTTGGTTCATTAATCATTCGTAGAATATTTAATCCAGCAATTTTTCCAGCATCTTTTGTAGATTGTCTTTGAGCATCATTAAAATATGCTGGAACAGTAACAACAGCATCAGTTACAGGATGTCCAAGATAATCTTCCGCAGATTTTTTTAAATGTTTTAAAACCATTGAACTAATTTCTTCAGCACGAAATTTTTTTAATTCTCCATTATAAGAAGCTTCTATTAATGGAGTATCATCAGGACCAGAAACAACTTTAAATGGAAAATTTTTCATGTCTTTTTGAACAACCGGATCACTGAATTTACGCCCAATTAATCTTTTAGCATCAAAAATAGTGTTTTTTGGATCTCGCGTTGAGCGATTTTTTGCAGATATACCAATTAATCGCTCATTTTCATTGAATGAAACATAACTAGGAGTTGTTCTTTCTCCTTCGCTATTTTGTATAATTTCCACATTTCCATTTTTCCAAACACCAACACAACTGTAAGTTGTACCTAAATCAATACCAATAGCTATATTATTATTATTGTCTGACATTATATATTTGTATATAAATTTAATTTTTTATATACTTTTTTATTAAAAGTATTTTATTTTAATTTTTTTGTTATGTAATAATTATATTGATTGATGGGAGCGTGTTTTGCTAAACCTGAAATTAGAGATATACAAAATGAAAAAGATCATAAATTAATCATGGCCTCTTTAGGAGCAATTGAATTAAATTTTAAAGCAATTGCTCAAAATAATAATGGTTACTTAAGCAAAATTGAATCTCAATTTGAGATAATTTGTAAAAAAAATGAAGAATCAACTTTAGCAAATAGAGAACAAATAGATTATTTAATACGAAATTGTGTAGCATTTGGAAAGCGTATCAAAGATCTTGAAAACCATGTAAAAGATGACGATATGCATACATGTGCTATTTCAAAAAATGAAGCAATTCGAGCAATTAAAGCAATTGAAAAAATACAAGAAAATCAAGAAATTCAAGAAATTTAAATTATATTTTCAACTTTTCTATAATATAAATTATTTGGTCGGATAATTTTAAATATATTTCCAATTTTTCCACCATAATATCTAACTATTATATCTGATTTGTCAATTAATGGTAAATTTTTTCCATATGAATTATATATTATTTCTGCTTCATTTTCATTCAATAAAACATGAGAAGGAACATAATGATGTTTGGTTACATTAAATACCAATTCATCTATATAAAAAATTTCATGATTGATTTTACCAAAAATACTATCTAAATTTCGTCTTTGTGATATTGTAATTTCATCATCTACATTATTACGTCCTAATATTAAAAGTACTAAATTTAAGTTATCTTTTTTTAATTTTGTTACATGATTGTTTATTTTTGAAATATTTAATGGTTCATCCCAAAAGATAGTATTTATCTTTCCATCACGTGTTGAAACATTTATCTTATTTTTTTCATAAGATACTTTTATTTCATCCAATGTTATTTTAATTAAATAATTTGTTAAGTCATAACCTCTGTCATTTAACATTTCAATTATCGTTTCCCTAGATTTCATTAAATCGCTATAATTTGGCATATTTAATTATGTATATTATATACATAATAAAATATACTTTTTAATTTAAATTTGATAAGTAATAATGTATATTATTTATTATACAAATGACTTCAAAATATATTGGAACTATTACTCTGTTGGTTAATAATTATGATGAAGCAATTGATTTTTATACTAATAAAGTTGGATTTAAATTAATTGAAGATACTAAAAGAACATCAATAAAACGATGGATAATTATATCTCCTTTATCAGTCAATTGTACTAATTGTAATTTATTATTAACGAAAGCAATTAGTGTTGATCAAAAATCAACTGTTGGGAAACAAGCCGGTGATAGTGTTTTTTTATTTTATTTTACTGATAATTTTCAAAGAGATTATAAATTTATGAAAAATAATAATGTTATATTTTTAGAAGAACCTAGAAATGAAAAATATGGAACTGTAGTTAAATGGAAAGATATTTATGGAAATAAATGGGATTTAATTCAATCTAAATCATAAAACAAATACTTCCATTGTTTGCGTATTTACATTTTTTTTGAATTATATAATGACATTATATGACCAATTAAATTGCTGATTTTATAAAATAACATATTTGTAAATAAACAAATTAATATATTATTTAATTCTTAATATTAAGGACTGATTTTTATATTTAATTCGATTAAAGTAAAAAAATAGGTGGTGGTGGAATATGTTCTAATTTCAAATGTTCCTCCATTTCCAAAATATCTGCGTATTTTTCATTAGTAGTAAGTCTAACTTCAGACTTTAACCAATTCTCCCAATCTTCTGGATACTTCCACTCAGATATAGTAATCATTCTTTTACTTGTATAATCAGCAATACTTTGTGGAGACATTGGAACCCAAAATGATTCGGCTTTTTGAAATCCTTTGATTGAATAAACATTTTTATTTAATTCTTTAAGATATTTTTTTAATGTCTTTTCGTGCCCAATTTTAGAAATACGAGTACTTAAAATCTTTACTGGTTTCGGTTCCTGCATATAAGTTCTTCGTCCAAGTTGATAATTCATTCGAGGCTGAATTAATTTCGATACACATTTTCTAGTAAAATTCATTTTATTACTTATTTTAATTATTAGTTTAATTGAAACATATTTTTTTCAATTTTATTTTTCATAAAAATTTAATGATATAAAGACATTTCACAACCATTATTATTGAAATTACACTTTTTATAAAATTCAATGAAATCATTCTTACAATTTAATACGCATTTATAACATCCTAAATCATTAGATAATTTACTTAAATAATTTACAATCATTTTTCCTAAACCTTTTCCACGAATATTTCTATCTACTACAATATCTTCAATATGCCCGACCTTACCACAATTATGAATAAATTTAGTTTCAACTATTAATGTTCCAATTGATATAATTGTATTTCTGGTTAAATCTTCAATAACAAATAATTTATGACATTTCGGTAATTTATTAAAATTTGAAGAAAATTTATCTTTATTGATTTCACCAACTGTAGTCAATTGTGATAAAAGATTTAAATATCCTTTATCATAATCAGTTATTTCTAATGGTCTAATTTTTAAAATTAATGTTCCTATTGATATAATTGTATTTCTGGTTAAATCTTCAATCACAAAAAATTTGTCATTCAAGGGTTTATTAAAATTTATCATTTTATTTATTTATTTAAAGATTAAATCTTATATTAATTTAATAATTTAATAATGGAAAAATATTATATGAAATATGAAGATATTCATAGAGAAGCAGGAAATTTATATAATATAATCGTAAATTCTGGTTACTCCCCAGATGTGATTATAGCTATTGGAACTGGGGGATTTATTCCTGCTCGCATTTTAAAAAACTTTTTCAAAAAACCAATTGTATGTATTACAATCGGTTATTATGATGAAAATGATAAATTACAAGATAAAACTAATAAAATACAATGGATTCAGAAAGGAAGTAATGAACACAAGATGATAAAAAATAAGAAAATTTTAATTGTTGATGAATTAGATGATACTCGCTCATCTTTACAATATGTAACAAATGAACTATTAGAATATGAACCAAGTAAAATTGCTGTAGGAGTCTTACACAATAAAATTAAAGAAAAAAAAGGAGTTTTAGATAAAAGAATTAAATATTTTTATAGCAAGCAAATCGCAGATAAGTGGATAATCTATCCATGGGAAGTCACTGATATAATTGCCCACAATAAATTATGTGAATCAAGTAAATTTTTTGATTATGAAAGATATTAAACCATTTGATACGTATATGCATTAGGATTAGGATTAGGATTAAATGCATTTGCTTTAGCATTTAATTTTTTAGAAGCCTTTGGGCTATCAGCTACAGTAATTAGAAGATCCTCTTCTTTCTTTTTTCTTGGTTCGGGTATTGTAACATTCATAGTAAGTGGATAATGATCAAAATCTCTTCTTAAATCGTCCTGCCAATTATAACTACGTATATCACCTTGGTATACCACATTAGGAGTTTTATTAAGTCCATTATAATTAAGTTGATTATTAGATAAAAAGAAATCAACATCCGATGGAACATTTTGATTTTGATTTTGATAATCGTAATGTGTTGGTGATACACCATATACACTCCTATCATTGTTGTAGTTTTCACGTATTACAGCCACAATATCATCGCTAAATGACCAATTATCATTTGTTCCCTGTCCATCTAAATAAGTGTTATTAATAGCATTAGGATAATTTAAAAATTGTACTCCGTTATTCCAATTCTGAGGTCTAATATCTTTATTGAAATCGCCACCTATTATAGGAATAATATTATCATATCTCCTTGCAAGAATACCAATCTCAGTATCTAATTCGTTAAGTACAGTCGTTGACAGATTATTTCTAATGGGAACATGAACTGACAAAAATCCATATCTTTGATTATTTTTTGTCAAAATTACCCATCCAGATGATCTCCCTGATAATAATGTATCTTGTGTAACTGGTAATAGGTGAATATCGTTAAATTTACCTCTCTTCCAAGCAATTGCACAACCATGATTGTATTCTTGTGGAACAGCATTTTCATCATTCCATGGAACATAGTGATTATTTCCAGTGCGATTATATATATAGTCATGATCCCATGGAGTATTGGTTATTCCTAAACGACCGGAAGTTTGTTCTATATTATTAATTATTATTGGTTGTACTTCCTGTAATAAACAAACATCTGCTATTTGTGTTCTCGCCATATATTCGTTAAGATTTCGTGGGAGACCAAGTTTGGCTTGACATCTATTTCTATATGATTTGTAAATTAGATTTGGATTATTCCTATCCCATACTATACCGGAAAGATATGTTTTAGGTTGCACCTGTCCTCGTTGGAGAAAAGTATCGAAAGATATTTGCTCATCGGCTCGCGAATTTTGATATTGATATGTTTGTGGATTTAAATAAGTAATCCCAATATTATTATAATAATTAAAAAAATGATTTCTTGGACCAATATTATGTGTTTTTACTGTAAATACATTATGATAATGTCCACCAGTTTTTTTAGTTTTTTTAGTTTTTTTAGTTTTTTTAGTTTTTTTAATTTTAACAATTTGTGGTAATCCATTTTTTAATTTTTTACCAGAATATCTATATCCCTTTTTTAATTTACCTTTATTGCCACCAGATTGAATAATAGCTTGATGTTTTCTTGGCATTATATTATTTAAAAATATTTTTATAAATAAATTATATATTTATTAAAGTTTAAAATATTACTTAATTAATAATCAATAATATGAGTACTGAAAAATGGGCTAATATATCTGATTCCGATTATTCTTTTAAAATACGTGATAAAAATTATTTGGATACTAAAAAAAAATATGTTTCACAGCAACCTCACTATTTTAAATTTTATAAAAGTTTGTGTTTTAAGAAAAATGATAAATTCAATTATCATAAACAAAAAAAATGTATAATTAATGAAATAAACAAATTTAATCCAAATTATACAATAATTATATCACTAATTTTTGATAAATATATTTCCTTTTTTACTTTTATTAATACAAATTCTGAATTTAATAATAAACATTTCCATAATTTTATCAAATCAGAAAAGAATATTTTATCAAATTTAAAAATGATACCAAATATTAAGCCGAAAAATTTAGTTAGTAAATTTTTCTCTCGCCCAGTAATTGTTTGTAAAAAATTGAGAACAAAAGTATCAATTCAAACAAAAAAACTTGAAGTAATAATTGATGTTAATTCAAGCAAAATTGCCAAAACATTACTTAAAACATGCTTATCTGCTATAAAGGAAATAGAAATAGATATAGCTTGGGTTATTCAAGGAAATTCTTCTAATGAATTGCCTGAATTTATATTAGGTGCAACTAATATAACAAATGTTAATCTTGACAATATTTAATTAAAGTTAAATGCATTCTTCCATTTCTCTAACATTTGTTTATTGTGATTTATTCCAAATTTTTTAATATAGTTTTTTTGAGCATTATGATCGATATTATTTACTTTTAATTTTAAATCATCCCAAGATGAAAAGTAAATAAATAAGTTCTTATTTTCTTTACAATACCATTCTGATTCATGTAATTTATTTCTTTTATATGGAGGACTCCAGAAAAAATTTCGCCTATTTTTTCGTGATAATTCTAAAATGAAATCTAAACTAGGAATAAAATATATTATCCCCAATTGTATTGCTTCAAATAATGATAAATTAGACCAAGCATATGGAATATGTATTATCCCTTTAAAATCAACTAAATCATTCGGACCTCCATATTTTCCACAATAATTTGATATTTCATAATTTGTTAAAATTACTGATAGATTTATCATTATCGTATCATTATGATATGGTGGTACAAAATACATTTCATTTTTATTGATAGTTGTAGGGATTTTATTCTCGTTTTTGAATGATAATCCATTTTGTTGAAATAATTTAGAAATAAAACCACAAGGTTTAATAATTTTACTTCCAATATCTACATTCTTTTTTTGGGCGTATGTATGTTCAAATTTTGTATAAGAAAAAACTTTTACATTTTTATTTGTTTTAGTATTTCTTAATAATTCATAATATTCATTATCTGGAAAATTACAATCATTTGAAGCAGTGTCACAATAATCAAAACGATTACAAATCCATATAATTAATTTACCTTTGAATTCATTTTGTAAAAAAACTCGTGAAATAGGACAAGTATCAGATGTAATAATTAAGTCAAATTGATTATAAAAATTTTGAAATTTAATCCAAGCATCTTGTGCTCTTTTATGACCAATATTATATATTGCCCCTCCTTTAGTACAACCATCAGTAAATTTTAAATATTGGATACCTAATCCCAGTTGTTCTGATACATATTGTAAATCATTAAACAGTCCTTTATGAAAGCCTAAATGTAAAATCTTCATTTACTAAATATAATAATAAAATAAAAGTTATAAAACGATTTATTTTTAAATTAATTTAAAATATTTTGTAAAATTTTTTAAATTAATTTAAAAACTAATTATAATATATATGTCCGATATAAAAGAAGGAAAAAAAGAAGAAAATTTTCCAAATGGATATTGCCACAAATGTTATATACGAGAAAGAAAAAGTTATTCTTTAAAATCAGAAGCAGATTCATTATGTTATAAATGTTATAAAATATCAGAATTTTGTGTATCGTGTTTCAAAGAATATCATACAGATGGCTACTTGTGCAATAAATGTTACGATAAATGGTCTAATGGTGCGATTATAATTTGTCCTTATTGTAAAGAATCTGAATGTAAAATTCATAAAGGCGATTCAGCTAGATTATGTTCTAGAAATAATTTATACACAGAAACATCTGAATTCAATTCATTATTTAATTTTGTATATTGTAAATGTTTAAAAAGTGAGTCCAAAGAAAAAAAAAGTTAAAATAAATTTTTAAGA
>CEUD01125622.1_pt1 | contig 30795 bp, 23 predicted proteins | sample 356481 | NCBI WGS metagenome assembly CEUD01 (sample SAMEA2623314, study PRJEB7988) | marine metagenome | isolation source: saline water (ENVO:00002010), including | reverse complement strand
AGATGAATACCTCTCGCCCGAGCAAGCCCGCCGTGAAGTGACGGATGCACGTGCCGACCTGTTTAGCTGTGCGATCTTACTTTCCGAACTCTTGCTGGGCGAAAACATTTTCGAAGCCAATCGCGAAGAAGCGACTCGCAAGAACATACTGGAACTCAGCATTCCTGACTTTACAGACTTACGACCAGAGATTGACCCGCGCTTGGATGACATTCTCCAGCGCGCCTTCAAGCGCGACCGCGAAAAGCGCTATCAAAGCGCGCAAGCGATGCTTACCGCTCTAGAAATGTTTCTATATGGCGACGGCTACGGCCCCACAAACGAAAAGCTGGCCGCCTACATGCTGGACCTCTTCGATGAGGGCGGCGAAAACGCAGCCGAAAGGTGGAACAAAGGCCTTACCCCAGGCCTAGAACAAAACGAATCTGATTAACGCAATCGAACGCTCTCACTATGAGTACACAGGGGTTTCAACAAGTACAGAAGCAAACACAATCACTCGTCTTAGCGCCACAATTGCGCAATTCGTTGAAGATTTTGCAGGCCCCTGCCGTCGAACTGCGCACCTCGATACTGGAGGAACTGCAGGCCAACCCTTTACTGGAAGAGTTGCCCATCGATAGCATTAGTGTCGAGGAGCACAAAGAGTCGCCCAACGAAAACGAGCCCGAAGCTAACGTCGAACTCGACTTCAATGCGGAGGATTTCAGCGCACTTGAAAAAATGAGCGATGAAATGCGCGAACATTACGCGCAAGAAAATACAGGGCAATCGCACACTTCAGAAGACGATGAACGTCGTGACTTTTTCTTAAATTCACTGACTGAAAACGTCTCACTCCAGCAGCACTTAATTGAACAAGCCGAACTCACTGATTGCAGTGAACAAGAGTTTGAGGCCCTACTCTACCTGATCGGTAGCTTAGATGACAGCGGCTACCTAACGGAAACCATTTCAAACGTCGCGCTAACTGCGCGCATACCTTACGGCGTGGTCACTAGCGCAGCGGCCACACTCAAGACATTCGACCCTCCCGGCATCGGCACCGAGAACTTAGAAGATTGCTTAGCCACCCAGCTGGAGCTGCGTGGCCGCGGCGACTCCCTTGCGGCCAAAATCTTGCGCGAACACTTTGACTTATTGGTACGTCGACGCGTACCCGAACTCAAACGCAAGACAGGCGCCAGCCCTGAAGACATACAAGATGCGATCGAAGAAATTTCCACGCTAGAACCCGCACCGGGCAAACGCTTCAGCCCCGATAGTAATAGCGTGATCCAGCCCGACGTCAGTGTATTTCAGGATGAATATGACGAGTGGCAAGTGGTCCTCAACAGTGATTATATCCCCCGCCTACGCATCAGCAGCACCTACAAGGACATGCTAGCCAAAGGCACACTGAGCAAGCAGGAGAAAGAGTTTATGCTCGAGCGTATGCGCTCTGGCAAGTTCTTGATTAATTCGATCGAGCAACGCCAACAAACCATTGAGCGCATCACGCGTGAGATCCTAAAATTTCAAAATGAGTTCTTCGAAGTCGGTGTTTCCAAACTACGACCGCTCACAATGAATACCATCGCAGAAACTGTCGGCGTGCACGAGACGACAGTTAGTCGTGCGATTGCCAACAAGTACATCCGCACGCCGCATGGGGTCTTTGCTTTCAAGTATTTCTTCACACCAGGCTACAAGGCTGGCAATGGCGAGTCGGTCTCGAATAAAACGATTAAAGACATGATTGCTCAAATCATCGAAGAGGAGCCGCCCGCCAAACCATTGAGTGACCAGAAGATCGTCGAGCAGTTGAAGGCAAAAGATATTAAAATCGCCCGCCGCACGGTGGCAAAATACCGCGAAGAGTTAGGCATTTTACCCACGAATTTGCGTCGTCGCTACGATTAAGCTTCTGTAGTTTTCGCTTTAAGCAGAAGCCTGTTGCCGACACTTCCACCTATACTTCTAACAAGGCGCTCCCGATTGCATCACATACGAGGCGACCACGATGTGTGAGCGCATATTGACTTCCTTGCGACCGTAACAGCCCCTCACGTTCAAAGATTTTCAACTGCCCCTCCAGCTCTGCCCGATTACTGGCAGTTGGAAAGCGTTCGTTGATCGACTTCAGGTCGACACCACGATTCATACGTAGGCCAAATATAATAGAATCTGCCAGCAATAAGTCATGGTCCAAAGTGACACACTCCGTCTTCGGCGGCTGGCCCAATTCCATAGCAGTACACCACTCATCTAAATTAGCCGGGCGCTGGTAGCGCTCACCAGCAAATTGACTGGCCGCAGAAGGGCCACAACCGATCCATTCCTGCATGCGCCATGTATTCATATTATGACGACATTCCGCATCGGGCTGCGCGAAATTTGAGATTTCATATTGCGCGTAACCGAGCTCTGCCAGCAGCTCCCAACCACGCTCGTAGAAACGCAGTTCTTTGGCTTCATCAATCGACACCTTGCCCTGCGAGAGTTTGACGTAAAGTGCAGTGTCCTCCTCAAAAGTAAGGCAATACGTGGAAAGGTGCGTCGGCTCCAGTCGTGCCGCTTCACGTATGTCTGCCTCCCACTGCTCGATACTCTGGTTTGGAATCGCAAACATCAGATCAAGATTTGTCTGCGGAAAACCAGCCGCCTGCACCCGCTCCCAGGCGGTATAAACTTGCTTCGGATTGTGCAAGCGCCCGAGCGATTCAAGCAATTTGGGATCAAAACTTTGCACCCCCATGGAAATGCGCGTCACGCCCAGGTCGCGCAACACCGCGAGCTTGTCGGCCTTGACGGTGGACGGCGCCATTTCAATCGTCCACTCCTCAGGGGGCTGCGGTAAGCGCTTTAATAAAGAACGGCCAAGGCGCTCTAAATCCTTTGCCGCCAGCAAGCCTGGCGTGCCCCCACCCCAGAATACCGTGTCCACGACACGATCCTGCGGCAGCTGAGCAAACTCCAGATCCATCGCTGCCAAATAGCGATCCAAGTCCCCACGTCGTGGCTTCTCTTGATAAAAGGCACAAAAGTCGCAGGTCGAAGCGCAAAAAGGCACATGACAATAGATGCCAATGGGAGGGGCTGTGGTCGAAAGGGCCATATAGCAGCCAGTGATAGTTCATTTATCTGTGCGCGCAAGTCGAAGCTCGCGAGTTACAAAGCTTCCTCCCAACAGCACCTGCGAAGCAGTCATCAGCTAACCCGCATCCAAAACTTCAATGCCAGCAAAGAAAGCGCCGCTGTGGGAATCCACAAACTGACACCAAGCGCCAGCGGACGCCAGCCGACTTGCTTCAACATTGCAGGCACCATGCCCACGCCGATCAAGAACAAGGCGACCGTCAAAGCGCGCTGACTCCAGTGAAAGAGCTCTGCCCCGAGTGGCTGCAATGCGGGCAGCAGCCAGACCAAGCCCGCCAAACCGACAAAGCCGAGAATAAACCATGGCAGAGGGAAACGCGCCTTCGTCTCAACAACCTGCCCTTGTGGTGCGTTGCGACGTTCCGCTTGGTGGTAGTAGCTCGCTAAGCAAGCAACCGGAATGATCCAGAGCGAACGCGCCAACTTCACAGTCGTGGCAATCAATAAAGCGTCTGGGCCATAGGCCAAACCGTGTCTCACTGGGGGCAGTGGAGGGGCTCACGCGTGCATCGGGACTGCACTTAGAGCCTTTCACCCTGGACGAAATTATACCGATCTACGCACCGGGCCAAGTGAGCAAAGCACTCAAGCAGCAGCTCGCACAACCCGTAAGCCTAGAGATGCTGCCACAGTTGCCGATACTATGGCGCGAGTCTGGCTCGGGCACACGACGCGTAATCGAAGAGCACTTTAGTAAACATGGGCTACGGATCCAGTCGCTTAAGCCCAATCTAGTATTTGGTAGCACCATGGCACTCAAGCATGCCACCCTAGCTGGCTTGGGCATCGCCTTCATGCCACGGCGCGTACTACAACAAGAATTGGCTCTCAAGCGCCTACGGCAAATTGACTCTCTCAAGCTTTCAATCGAGCGAACCTTCAGCTGGGTGATTCCAGCTGGCGAGCTCCCCCCTGAGCTGAAATCCTTCTACCGCTGGGTGAATGCGCATTTTCGCACATAAAGAAATCAAAAGCCTAGTTTGCATTTTTGATCATTCCCGTAAGAGTATGCGGCCATGAAGACATTCCATATACTAACATTCGCTCTCGCTTCACTGGTTTCAACCGCCTCGCTCAGCGCACACTGCCAGGTGCCCTGTGGCATCTACGGAGACGAAATGAAATTCGGAGAGTTAGAGCAACACATCGAAACGATTGCTAAAGCATCCAAGAGCATTCGCGAAATCGCAGCGAAGGACACGCTGACTGCGCAAGACCAACAACAGCTGATCCGCTGGACCAATAATAAAGAAAGTCACGCCCAAAAGATCATAGATGAAACCGCCAACTACTTCTTAGCCCAACGCATCAAGCCTGGCGCGGATCATTATGCTGACAAATTAGAGGTGCTGCATCACATCATCGTCTATTCAATGAAGTCTAAGCAAAGTGTCGAAGACGAGCCCGTCGAAACACTCTCCAAGAAAGTCGCCGCATTTAAAGAGCTCTACCTAGACCACAGTCACGAGCATCACACACACTAAATTTGATTAGATCGGGCGTCGCGAATCAAGGAATCAAGTGTCGCGACGCCCACTCTAATGAGTAGATAAAAGCTGCTTCAACTCGTCGTATAACTTTTGCAGCTCGGGCATCTGCGCACCCAGAGCATGCCCACGACGTAGAGGCTCGCCCCAAATGGACTCGAGCTCCACTGGTTTGCGCGCTAAATAATCGATCAGCGAGGATGGCTTATAGGCCCCCATTTTTTCAGTCACGCTGAATTGGCCAGCAATAAATTTATCGGAAATGCGGTGACCGGCCAGCACTGCTACAGCACGCACTTCCTCCATCAAAACGCGCGCGCGCTGTATCAGCTCGAGGTCCGCGAGTATTTTATCCGTGGTGATTCCGCCTGCAGCAATAGACAGGCCGTTAAAAGGCACATTCCAGCAAAGCTTGCGCCAGAGTGCGGCGTCGAGTTGCTCGGCATGGCTCGTCACGACGCCGGAGTGATTAAAGGCATCCACCACTGCTTGCGCAGCCTGAGGCCAGCGATCCCCAAGAGAACCCACTTCAACACGGCCAGGATGATAATTTTCGACGTAGCCCGGTGCGGTGCGGTTCACGCATACGAAACATAATCCGGACAGTATTGGGTTTTCGGGAAAATGCTTCGCAAAAAATTCGGCGTTGCCCATCCCGTTTTGCAGACAGAGCAGCACGGTATGCCCAGGCTCTACAATCGACTTGAGAGATTCGACGAGCGCTTCATTGACCGTCGATTTTGCGGCAATTATAACGCAATCGGTCGGAGCCATCGTATGCGCCTCGCGGGTGACGTATTCCAGAGGTGCTTCGATCGAATCTAAGATCTTAGCATTCTTAGGATTCACCATAGCGATACGGATCCCTTCGTTGGCCAGCGTATCTGCATCAGAGCGCGCTAGGACCGAAAGCTTACGAGTGGGCCCCGCGATACGCCCTCCATAATAAAGGCCAACCGCTCCCGGCCCCACTAAAGTCCAACGTCCTAAATCGTTTTCTTTCATCACTGTTTAACTACTGTAGTATCGGCTGAGGTCTCAAGTTTGTTCGGATAATCCAGAGTATAGTGCAGGCCTCGACTCTCTTTACGCAGCAAAGCGCAATCAATGATCAAGCTAGCCACTAAAATCATATTGCGCAACTGTAACAGGCTCTCATCCACCTTAAAATTCCAATAATACTCATTGATTTCGCGCTCTAAGTTTTGAATACGCGTACGAGCACGCTGCAAGCGTTTGGTGGTGCGCACGATGCCCACATAGTCCCACAGGGTGCGCTTTAATTCATCTAAATTATGTGAGAGTATCACACGCTCATCAGAATCACGTAGATCGCCATCCTTCCATTCGGGTAACTCAAAAGATTCTGACTCGGCCTCAGCCAGATACTGGATCAGCGCATCCGCACCACGCGTGGCCATCACAACCGCTTCGAGCAGAGAGTTACTCGCTAGACGATTGGCACCATGTAAGCCTGTGCAAGCGACTTCGCCACAAGCATAAAGCCCTTTGAGCGAAGTCTCACTGTTGAGATTGGTTTTGACGCCCCCGCATAAATAGTGGGCAGCAGGCACCACCGGAATCATATCTTTTTCCAAATGTATGCCCAGAGCCTCACAGTGCCCATAAATATTGGGAAAACGGTCACGGATGACCTCGGCCGACTCTCCGCGTACATCCAGCCACACGTGAGGGGCACCTGATTTTTTCATTTCGGAGTCGATCGCGCGGGCCACGATATCGCGCGGGGCTAAATCTTTACGCCGGTCATAGCGTTCCATAAAAGCTTCGCCTGCAAAGTTGCGCAAGATGGCACCCTCCCCGCGCACGGCCTCACTAATCAAAAAGCGATCGGAGTCGTTGGCATAGAGTGCTGTCGGATGAAACTGGATAAACTCCATATTACGCACCTCCACTCCCGCGCGATACGCCATCGCAATGCCATCGCCAGTCGCGATGGATGGATTGGTCGAGAATTGATACACTTGCCCGATGCCCCCGGTTGCCAGTAAGACTGCCGACGCGGCATAGGTCTCCACCTCATCGGTCTTGCTGTTGAGCGCATAGACACCGAGCACCTTATCGCTCAATTTGCCCTCACCCACTTCACGCACCTTACTGGCGGTGATCAACTCGATCGCGAAATGGTGCTCTAAGACCTCGATATTATCGGAATTAGTGATGCCGTGGATCAACGCTTGCTCAATCGCTTTGCCAGTCACGTCTTTCACATGTAAAATGCGCCGCTTGGAGTGGCCGCCCTCCTTACCTAAGGACACGCGCCCATCGTCGAGTTGGCTAAAGGCGACTCCTCGCCCCGCCAGCTCCTCGATGCTGGCGGCGCCATCCTTTAGGATCTCACGCACAGCTTGCTCGTTACAAAGACCATCGCCTGCGTCCAATGTGTCGGCGACATGCATTTCAACATCATCTGTTTGCGAAGTCACCGCCGCGATACCGCCTTGCGCATAGTTCGTATTGGAATCGGCCGAATTCTTCTTGGTAATGACGGCTACACGGTGCCCGGCTTCAGCGATCTTTAAAGCAAAGCTCAGCCCGGCAATTCCACTACCGATGACAATAGCATCGTAAAATTTAGACATGCGCTTAGAGTTGGATGTTATCAATCAGGCGAGTTTGTTCCGCCCATGCAGCCACACAAAGTAATTGTTTGCCAGGTAGAATCTCACGCGCCGGCTCCATGCTATCGCGATCGACGACCTGCACATAGATGACGCGCAGGCGGCGTGAGCCCATCAAGTGATGCGTGACTTCGGCCACGATACGATCCACACTTTTGGTGCCGCGAGCAACCATCTCTTGCGCCATCATCAGTGCTTTGGAAATGTTGCTCGCCTCTTCACGTTGCTGATCCGTCAAGTAAGAGTTACGTGAACTGGTCGCCATACCATCGGCATCACGTTGAGTCGGTCCAATCACGATCTCCGCGGGGATATTCAGATCCGCCACCATTTTCTTGATAACGGCACACTGCTGCGCGTCCTTCTGCCCAAAGACCGCGATGTCGGGTCGTGTGATATTAAATAGTTTCAGGCAGACCGTAGTGACCCCACGGAAATGGTGCGGACGGGTAATGCCGCAAAGCCCGGAACTAATACGCTCCTCATTGACATAGGTCGAATAGCCCTCCGGATACATTTCATCCACGGACGGATTAAACACGATATCGGCTCCACGTTCACGGCACTTCTCGATATCCGCCTCCAACATGCGAGGATATTTTGCGTAATCTTCGCTAGGTCCAAACTGGGTGGGGTTGACAAAAATGGAAACAATGACCTTATCGGCCTTTTCCTTGGCAATATCAATCAGAGACAGGTGCCCCTCATGTAGGCAGCCCATAGTAGGCACAAGCCCGATCAGGCGTCCGCTAGAGCGCAGGCCGATGGCGTGAGATTGCATTTCATTTACCGATTGAATTGTTTGCATAACAAGATTTTCGTAAAGATTTACTAGCTTGTGCCATTTTTCACAATCATAAATAGAACTTAACAACAACCAATCCAATAAAGAATATTATGAGCGACCCATACATCCAGGAACTCTTCGCCGAGCGCATCGGCGGTAATCAGTACGGCAAATCCACTGCCATCTACAAGTTTGAGAAGATCAAACGTGCCAAAAAGGCAGCCAAAGAGGCCCAGCCGGACGTTGCCCTGATCGATATGGGCGTCGGAGAGCCCGATGAGATGGCCTTCCCAATTGTCATTAAGACCCTACAGGAAGAAGCCGCCAAACCAGAGAACCGTGGTTACGCCGACAACGGAGGCGACGACTTCAAGAAAGCCGCAGCGCAATACATGGCCGACGTGTTCAAGGTGAACGACATCGACGCCAGCACAGAAGTCGTGCACTCGATCGGCTCTAAGACCGCACTATCTCTGATTCCGGCCTGCTTCATCAACCCGGGCGACTATGTGCTCATGACCGTGCCAGGCTATCCCGTGCTCGGCACCCACGCTAAATATCTAGGTGGTCAGGTATATAACATGGAGCTGCGCGAAGAAAACAACTTCCTGCCCGACCTAGACGCCGTGCCCGCAGAAGTCTGCGCCAAGGCAAAGATCATGGTACTCAACTACCCCAACAACCCCACGGGGGCTTCTGCCACATTGGAGTTTTTTGCCAAGGCAGTCGAGTTCGCCAAAGCCAACAATCTCATCATCCTACAAGATGCGGCCTACGCCTCACTGATTTTCGAAGGTAAGCCCGTATCCATCTTCCAAGTGCCCGGCGCTAAGGATGTAGCCATCGAGCTACACTCCCTCTCCAAGAGCTACAACATGACAGGCTGGCGCATCGGCTTTGTAGTCGGCAACCCACTCATCGTGCAAGCATACGCGGACATGAAGGATAACTCCGATTCCGGTCAGTTCCTCGCCATTCAAAAGGCAGGTGCCGTCGCACTCGCCAACCCACAGATCACCGACGAAATCGCGGCCAAATACTCGCGCCGCATGGATCTATTAGTCGCGGCAATCAACCAAAACGGTTTCAACGCCAAAAAGCCAAAGGGCAGCTTCTTCCTCTATGTAGCAGCCCCCAAGTCGGCTACTGTCGACGGCGAAACCACTGAATTCGACTCAGGCGAAGCCTTCAGCCAATGGCTCATCACCAACGAACTCATCAGCACCGTGCCTTGGGATGACTGCGGCCGTTTCGTGCGCTTCTCCGTAACCTTCGCCGCACAAGGCGAAGACAAGGAAAAAGAAATCGCCGACGAAATCGCTCAACGTCTCGCGAAATACCAGTTCACATTTTAAATAGTTTCCCGCAACCGACGCACGGCGCGAAGCCGTGCGTCGGTCCAGCGGCCAGCCCGGCGAGCCGCCAAACTATTCAGTGCGACTCACATTGACTCGTAGAAAACGTTTCACATTGGCGGCATTCACCGCTTCGGTATCGCGATAAGTGACCGTTTCGGTGCCATCGAAATTATTAAGCGCTTCGCCGACTTGCACGGCGCTACCGAGCCAATCCCCGCTGAGCTCGGATTCGCTCTGGACTGTGTATTCTAGATCGAGCGTAGGCGCACGACGATTGAATGTGATCGTTAAATAATCACTGCCCGCCAGCTCTTGCACCGCGACTTGCGGCAGCGCATCTGTATCGGCCACTCGCGGGTCCGAAGCGAAGGCAAATTCAGCTAAATTCCCATAGGCGTCGTGATCGGGATTCGCAGTATCGCCGCTGATCATAGGATCCTGCAATTCCTCGTGGGTAAAGTGCTCCTCTTTCCATGCATTGTAGGCGGTCTCGATACTGACGACTGTTTGTTGACGCTCTCCGAGTAGAGCAGCTCCGATTTGGGGCACTCCCAAATTGAGGGTAAAGCGCTCGGGCGTATCCGCAATCACATCGCTATGGATAGGAATATGGATCGTTTGCGGGCTGCTGTCTCCATCGGCCCAAGTGAGGACGCCGAAACTATCCGTATAATCAAGGCCTGGCGTCGCATCGTCTGCAACAGTGGCATAGCCCAATGTAAGCGCTCCCAGCGAGCCTCCGATACGTTTCACGGTAATATTAGCTGTGGTGCCTTCGACCTCTGTGCTGGCATCACGACTCAACTCGATGACACCTGGCGCCCCCGCTAAGCCTAATATAAATCGCCACAAGGGACGGCTAGGCGTCGCTTCTTGAAAAGATGTATAAACTCCCCCGAGTAATATATTCCCATCTGGCTGCAGAGCTAAGTCATAAACACGCCCAGCATGCCCTCCTGCAGCTGCAAATGCGGCATCGACCGTGCCATCTGAGCTTAGCTTCGCAATACGAGCGACTTCTGTACCACTCACATTTGTAAAATTGCCTCCAATCAATATATTTCCATCTGGTAGCAGCAGCAAGGTCTCGACCGCATCATTAGGACTCACAACAAAATCAGGATCGACTGAGCCGTCCGTATGAAGACGAGCGATCCCCGCGCGAGCGACATCATTAAAAGCACTAAAGCTGCCAGAGATCAGTATTTTTCCGTCGATTTGCACGGAAATATCTTCAACCGTGCGTAGTGAAGTTATATTCCCCGCAACATGCGCCCCCTCCATTACGCCGTCGAAACTAGCGTCAAGTGCACCGGTCGCATCAACGCGACAAAGCCCAGCCTGTAATGGTAGGCTTGATGATAGGTAAAAAACGCCTCCAAGTAAAAATTTACCATCGGCTTGTCGGGCTATAGATTCAATGCGCCAACCGCTGGTGCCTATAAAATCAGGCCCCACGAAGTCCGGATCCAGCGCACCAGTGGAATCGAGTAAAGCCAAATACTCCCGATCTGTCTCGCCGACATGAGTGAACGCTCCGGCAATAAGCACATTGCCATTTGGCAACGACAACATCGCAAAAATGCGGTCATCGACCCCCACACCAGGGTCGAAAGATGTATCCAAACTGCCATCACTCAACAATCGGGCGATGCGGTTACGAGGCACACCATCATACTCCGTGAAGCGCCCTATGATGAGAATTTTTCCATCGGGCAACAGTTGAACTTGATCTATCGAAGCATCTGCGCCAGCACCGGGATCAAAACTGGTATCAATACTGCCATCCGAGTTTATCCGTGCGATGCGCCCATAACTGTAGATATCATAATTACTATCCTGCAAACTAGAGAAAGCACCTGCGATCAACATCTGGCCATTCGCTAAGGGCGCGATCGAATAAACGGAATTATTAATATGATTCGCCGCAAAAGTTGCATCACGTGCGCCTGGGTCGGCGATTGTTACAGTAGCATCTGCCGGCGGCACAACCACTCCACCCGTGGCACCAGAGAGACTGACAGTAAAGTTTTCTGTGCCTTCCACCTGCGCATCGGCAACGATTGGAATCGAAATCGTTTTGGCACTCATGTCCCCATCCGCCCAATTGAGCGTGCCGGAACTACTGTTATAGTCGGCGCCCGCTGTAGCCGTGCCCGCACTGGTGCTGTAAACTACCGCTCACCTGCCAATAATTTGAGTGACGTAAGCCGTAGGTATGCCCGAGCTCATGGCCTACGACGCGAAAATCAAAGTAACCATTGATCCATAGATTACTGCCGATCACGTTGGCACGCCCCCCAAAAGTGAATTTAGACCCACTCAGTCCCGATAAATTACTAAAGACCACCGCGACACGATCATAATCTTCTACATCAAAGCCTGCACTCAGGGCCGCCGCACGTGCATGTGTATGCAGCAAGGTCGTGGCATCGGCCGCCGCATAGCTTTCCGCAGTATTGGGCATGCGCAAGACACCCGTCACATCTGAACTCGAATCGAAGACGAGGTCCGTTTTTCCAAAGCTGCTGTTTTGTAGAAAATTGCGCACCTCCCCACTGTCGTTGATCACTGAATCCAATAAGCTTGGCGTGATCTCAACCGTTCCATTTTTATTGATCGGCGCCCCTGTCAAGTCCGAGAAGTCGACCAAGATGACCAGTAAAGACTTGTTGCCATGGGTCCATGATTGACTGGGCCGCCCAGTCACGCCCGACGAGCCACTGCCAGCGATTGATCCAGTGCAAAGCCATGCAGCGAGGTCTCTCGCAAGGAGGCATCGTGCAAGCGAGCCCCATATACATAGACACGGTATTCTTGGTCATTAATCACCGTCGCACGGTAGAGCTCATGTGTGTGCTCCGGCTCAAGCCCATTTGGATGTAGGCAGCTTTGCATGACAGCCAACTCCGCTCGCGCCGACACCGGCTGCTCGAGGAATTGCAGCACCGAAGCCGGCAAATCGACCCGCTCCACACGATTCACGGCCAAGGCGAGCGCCGACTCTGGATCGTTCTGAATCAAGTCCAACATCACTGGGCGACGCAGCTTTGCCAGCTCAATGCCTCTGCTCAAAAGAGCGGCTCGGTGCGCCGGAGCACTCACGAGATAGTCATCGATCCAAGTGGCAAATTCCTCCATTACCGGCGCCACGGAACTTGCTTGTGACAAGGAGCCAAACAGCCGAGGCGCCTCAATAACATCGGGCTCACGCGCAGGCGGTGGCATCGGTTTCACCCCACGGTGCGCCCCCACCCCTTCCGCTGGTCCCACCGCAACAGCTTGCTGAATCTGCTGTTTTCGAAAAAATCCTACCGCGCAAAACAAGAAGAAGAGCGCCAGAATGAAAAGACGAGGTAGTTTAGACATAGTCCCAGAGTAGGCAAAACGACCGCCCCGACAAGCCCAACTAATCGCACGCAGTAGACCGATTTATTCCTTTGCGATATTTTTAATTATTTGCTCGAAGGCGGAGATTGCATTTTCCATCAGCGACAAATCAAAGCTTTCGTCGGGAGCATGCAAGTTATCGACTGGCGTAAAAAGCCCGATCATCAGCGCGTCGAGTCCAGCCCGTTTCTTGAAGTCGGCGATCACAGGAATACTGCCGCCTTCGCGCAGATAGATGGGCGCTTTGCCAAACTGATCCGCAATCGCCGCATCGGCCGCCTTAAACGCACGCGCAAGTGACGCGGGCTGATCTGCCGGTGTATTGGGACGCTCCGGCGGCACCACGTAATAAGCTTCCGCAATCCCACCATCGCGGAAACTAAGCGTCACCCCCTTGGGGCAGCGCTCACGAATCGTTTGTAACAATTGCGCCTGAATCTTAACCGGATCTTGGTTGGCCACTAGCCGGCAAGTGATTTTAGCAAAGGCTTCACTCGGAATCACGGTCTTAGAGCCCTCACCTTGATACCCGCCACCGATACCATTAAACTCAAGTGTTGGCCCAAAACGCACGGCTTCAAGTGGGCTGAGGCCATTGGCGGGATAAAACGCAGGGACATCCAGCATCGCGCGATAGCTCTCCACGGTTTCAGGATAGCGCTTTAACTCTTCTCGCTCCCAATCAAAAACCGGCACGACATCGTCATAAAATCCGGGCACGTTCACACTGCCGTCGGGATTGTGTAAAGTGGCGCAAATTTCCATAAGTGCCTGCAACGGATTATAGACGGCGCCTCCGTGAATGCCGGAGTGCAAGTCACTTTTAGGTCCACGTAATTTGATTTCCATGTCAACTAGACCACGCAACGCGGTAGTGATCACAATCTGCTCGGTATTGGGACTGCCTGTATCAGAAACCAACATAAAGTCAGCCTGCGACAAACGTTCGGCATATTGATCGAAGAATTTAGGCATGCTCGGGCTACCAATCTCCTCTTCGCCCTCGATCACATAAGTAATGTTCAAGGGCAAATCAGGCTTCGCTTGTAATACGCGGGAGAGCGCTGCCATGTGCACAATCGTGGGGCCCTTATTGTCGGCGGTGCCACGACCATACAAGCGACCATTACGCACAGTCGGTTCAAAGGGTTCATCCGTCCATAGTTCAAATGGATCCGCAGGCTGCACATCGTAGTGCCCATAAATGACCACATGCGGCCAATCGGGGTTTCCGATACGGTCGGCCAATAAAATGGGGTGCAAATCGGTGGGCACCACCTCGACTGTAAAACCGATTTCCTCGAGCAAACGGGTGGCGTATTCACGCGCACCTTGCATGCCTTCAGCATATGCGGGATCAGTCGAGACGGAGGGAAAACGAATATATTCTTTGAGAACCTCTATTGGGTTTTGCATAATCTGTATCTGTTAACGTGTTTTATAAATTTCGTAAGCTTTTGGCATTAACTCATTGAGTTTTTGAATACGAGTCGAACCGGCGGGGTGCGTGGACAAGAACTCAGGTGTGGAGCCCCCACTCTGCGCATCCATTCGTTCCCAAAATCCAATCGCAGCACGCGGATCATAGCCTGCTTTTGCAGCATAAATAAGTCCAATCTCATCCGCTTCGCTCTCATGATAGCGACTATACGGCAAAATAACCCCCAAGGTCGCCCCCGCACCGTAAGCAGCCATAATCATAGTGCGGTCGCTACTATCCATATCTTTGGTGCCGAATTGCAGAGCTAAGGCGCCTCCCGCAGCCAACAATTGTTGCGTCACGCGCTCATTGCCATGTCCCGCCGCAACGTGTGCGACCTCATGCCCCATTACAATTGCCAGGTCATCATCGGTCTGTGCCACTTTAAAAATACCCGTATATACGGCAACCTTGCCGCCCGGCATCGCAAAAGCATTGATTTGCTCTGGATCGTCGAAAACGACAAACTCCCACTGCGCATTGGGCATGTCCGGAGCGGCCACGTATGCGATGCGCTCCCCCACTCGCTGCACCATTGCATTGTAGTTAGGATCCCTGGAGATCGGAGTCTCTTGCTTGAGCTGACCAAACTGAGTCGATGCCATCGAAGCCAATTGATCTGCAGGCACCAGGTGCAAGGCAGAACGCCCCGTTTGAGGAACAGTATGACACCCCGCCCCTAAAAAAATAATGCTAGCGAGTAATGGAAGGATATAAAACTTAAAAGGCATACCACAAAATAGTGCAAATGCGCCTAGCAAAGCAACTTTGTTTGCGACTTAGTTCAATAAACGCGATTCTGATCCGATGTATTAGCTACACATTATACCACAAAAATAACTTAATTTAGATAATACACATAAGGTTTCCCTTGTCATGCGGCATAAATACAGGTAAAGCTGCGCAGCCTGCATGGCTGATATAAATCAAACAAAAACGCAACTAGCTCACCTAAGTGACGCTTGGAAACCTCCATCGATTAAAAACATTGGGCGCATGGGACTATTCGCGTCCGCATTGTTGAGCACACACTTAAGCGCTCAAACCCAAGCGGAGCTGGCTGAGCAAGTGGTACGCCTCGAACAAGAGCTGGCGAGTGCTCGCATGGCACTGGCTGCTGCAGCTGAGCGAGAAAAACTGGCTCTGGTCCCAGCGAACCAGGCTGAAGCCCAACTGGCCGCAGAGCCGTCGAGTTCTGCGCCCGCCAAAATCCGCATTGGCGACCTGACGATCGGCGGCGCAATACGTGCCAATTACGTGATTGGGGATTATGATAATCCCAATCCAGCCAAGCCGAGCCGTGGTGGAGATGGTGGCAACTTCGAATTAGACGTCTTTCGCATCAACCTAGATTATGCGCACGGCCCCTACTCCGCTAAAGCGGAATACCGTTTTTACGATGGCTACAATTTCCTCCATACTGCTTGGTTCGGCTATACTTTTGAAGACCAGAGCCAATTACAAGTCGGCGTGAATCGTGTACCATTTGGACCAGGCGCTTATGGTGTTTCGCAAAGCTGGTTCTTCGATCAGCACTATTATGTCGGTCTTTCTGATGACATGGATCTCGGCATCAAGTACACCCTACAGCCGGGTAATTGGACAATTGACCTCGGCTACTACTTAGCGGACGAGGGCCAATGGCGCGGCGCAAGCCACGATAGCGCTCGCTACTCTTACGACGTAGTCAACGAATCGGGTGACGGCTACGAAGAGCGCCATCAACTCAACCTACGTGCCATTTATCACACGCAATTCGGTGCGATCGATGCCGATTTAGGCAGCTCCTTCCAATATGGACAACTCGCCAGCCAAGGCACGCAATCAGACGGGCATCACTACGCGGCCTCACTACACGCAGTTTTTAAATGGCACGAATGGACGCTCGCACCTCAGCTCAGTTATTATAAATACGATGTGGATTCCCACTTAGTGCAGTCCGGCGTGATGAGCGACGAGTTAATCGATTTCGGGGCCTATGACTACGCTTGGCCCGTCGCCGCTGAAGCATGGATCCCTGCCCTCTCGCTGAGCCGCTACTACGAAACTTCACGCATCGCATGGCTCGACTCGATTACGCCCTACATTGAATACAGCAGTATTCTGAAGACGGCTGACGGCCAAAACGATAGCGAATTATTTATTCTCGGCGCAGCATGGGCTCGTGGCGGTTGGTACATCTATACCGACCTCGCGTTTTCCAATGGCAATTACTTCATCGGTGGAGACAGCTTCACGACCTTTGGAGAGAATCCGGACGACAGCTGGCAGTCGCGCTTCAACGTTAACTTCGGTTATTACTTTTGAAAAATATGACAAAGCATAGCACCCCCAAGCGCACCAAAGAGGCGACGCTCGCAGAAAAGCTAAAAAAGGCAGAAAAGATCGCACGTGAAAAAGCGATCAAAGAACGCGCCAAGTTCCGAGGGCTACAAATACGCCCCACTCCTGGCTTGTTCGACGAATCCGAAAAGCAGGAGCCCGGTGAAAACAACTGGAGTGGCTTTGGCTTCGACATCCATCCACATGTCACGGTCAGCGCAGTCATCATTCTAGCGGTCTTCATCATTGCTACATTAATGTTCCAAGAGCAGGCAGCGGCCCTGTCCTCAGACGTATTAGCCTGGGTCTCGCGTAGCTTCGGTTGGTTTTTCATTTTAGCGGCCAACATCTTTATCGGCTGCGCTTTGTATTTCGCATTCAGCCGTTTTGGACGGATTCGGATTGGCGGGGCCAAGGCCTTACCTGAATTTTCGACACCAGCCTGGTATGCCATGCTACTCAGTGCAGGCATGGGGATCGGCTTGATGTTTTGGAGCGTAGGCGAGCCTATGTTTCACTTCAGCAGTCCTTCACCCATGTTTATCGGTGTCGAAGGCGGCAGCCCGGCGGCCGCCCAAGCAGCGATGGGGCTCACCTATTTTCACTGGGGCTTACATCCATGGGCAATCTATTCCATCGTCGGCTTAGGCTTGGCATTTTTCGCTTACAACCGCGGCCTGCCGCTCACGATTCGTTCGATTTTCTACCCGATCCTCGGGAACCGTATTTATGGCCGCTGGGGGGACTTTATCGACGTGCTCTCAGTGCTCGCCACTCTGATGGGATTGGCCACTTCGCTCGGCCTTGGCGTCTCACAAATCAACGCGGGGCTCCATCATTTATTTGACGTGGATGTATCCACTCAAGTTCAAGTGCTCCTCATTGCGATCATTACGGCCATCGCCACTTTTTCAGTCATGTCGGGACTCGATGGTGGCGTGAAACGTTTGAGTGAGCTCAACATGGGGCTTGCCGGCCTCTTACTACTATTTGTTCTCATCGCCGGACCGACGATATATATTCTAAGTGGCTTTACGCAGAACTTGGGCTTCTACATCGAGAACTTCGCTCAATTGAGCCTATGGACCGAAACCTTTCGCGACTCCAACTGGCAAGGTAGTTGGACGGTATTTTACTGGGCCTGGTGGATCTCCTGGTCACCTTTTGTCGGCATGTTCATCGCCCGTATCTCCAAAGGGCGCACAGTGCGTGAGTTTATATTAGGCGTCATGGTCGTGCCAACCTTACTCTCCTTCCTTTGGATGTCCGTATTTGGCGGTTCAGCTTTGTGGATGGAGTCCACGGGCGTCGCTAAAATTGCAGATGCAGTGAATGCAGACGTGGCTACGGCCATGTTCGCGATGTTTGAGCACTTGCCGATCAGCGGCATACTCTCCTTTGTCGGGATCGTACTTGTATCGGTGTTCTTCATCACATCTTCCGACTCAGGTTCACTGGTGGTCGACCATCTCACTTCGGGGGGCAAACTCGACTCTCCTGTGCCACAGCGCGTATTCTGGGCCATAATGGAAGGCGTAGTCGCGGCAGTGTTACTACTCGGTGGCGGACTGCATACGCTGCAAACCGCATCGATCGTCACAGGCTTACCCTTTACGGTAGTGCTCTTACTGATCTGTTACTCGCTCTATCTGGGCCTGACCCAGGAAGCCTATGTTGAAGATGCAGTCGAAGATAAATTACGCGATGTGCATGCCGATCATCGACTCGACGAAGCGATCAGCTCCGCGCACGAGGTCTTACTAGAGAAGACCAAGGCCGAGCTCAAAGATTGAAACAGCGAACGTGAAACGTCCTTCCCCGGTCTGAAGGGCTTCAAAGATTATAGCTGACGCGCGACAGGCGTTTACAACCTGTCGCGCGAATAGCACAAATCACACACACTTAGTCCACAAAGACTAGCTCAGCGAAATCAAGAACGCCCACTGATAAGCGCCGGGCTGGATGCGGTATTTCTCCAGAGCATCGGGGCCGCAACTTCCACTACCGAGCCCTCGTTGTAAGTGATCGATCGATACATAAGTCTCGGGACGTGCATTGAGTTCATAGGTATGCTTGGCCGCAAACCAATCGGCATCCGTATAGTGGCTGGCTTTAAATTCAAAAGGCTGGCCAAGCGCCTGCACGCGCAGGCTGGCTCCGCTCTCGGAGTTATGAAAAGCACACCAGCGCGTATCTGATCGGTTACCACACTCCTGCGGCATCACATAAGGCACATGCAGCTCGTCCACACTAGTTTCGAACACGTCGGCCCATACGCCTGCTGCGCGATCTCGATAGTTTTCATAAGGTCCTAAGCCACAATAGCTGACCTGCTCAAAGCCAGCAGGCAGTGCGAACTGATTGCCAACACGCGCCAGATCTGGCAGCTCCGCTAGACAGTTTAGCTCATTCTGAACCCAAAGCCCCCCCTCAGTGAGACGAATGCACTGGGTCCATTCCCCAGCATTAGCGTGTACTGGAGTGCTGAGTTTAAAGACCGATTGGACGCTACCATCTGCTAGAACTTTTTGGCGGATCAATGACTGCGTAGTTTCATGCAAGCCGGCGGCTTTCCAGCGTATCAGTGGCTTATGCTCTTGGCCATCCCACAATTTAATACCGTCGTTATCGGTGCCGGCACGCCACCAGGTAAATTGTAGTGGTTCCGCCAACACGTTTTCACCCGAGCCTTTTAGTGAGTGCAAATGTCCATCGACGCGTGATATCTCCGCACACAGCTTGCCTGCAGTGAGTGTAAGCAAGGAATCATGCTCCGCAGGCGCCGCGATCGCAGGCACATCTGTCGGCGAAATCAAGGCCGCTTCTTGCAAAATAAAGTGTTCCCATGCCAACTCGTGATCAGCGGCCAAGAGCCCCTCATCCAAAATTAACTTAAAAGAGAAGCGAAGACAGAGCATCTCCCCCTGAAAGTCACGCTGATGCGCTGCGACTTCTACCAGATCAAAGTCTTTGGAGGCTCCGGGCTCGATGCCTTCCAGCTGAAGACTGCCCGACGCGATGGGCTGCCCATCGCCCGAAAGTGTCCACTCCGCCGCCAGATAATCGAGGCTGCGAAAATCCTGCTTGGAGCGTATGCTAAAGACAGTCGAATCGGCTGACTTGCGCGTAACGGCGATGGGCTGCGCAAGTTTTTTGAATTCGAACAATGCCGGGTGCGGTTCGCGGTCGGGCCAGACCAATCCGTCACAAACGAAATTGGCATCATTAGGCGTATCGCCGTAATCACCTCCATAAGCCCAGTATTCTTCGCCGTCTTCGGTAATTTCTTTAAGACCGTGATCGATCCACTCCCAGATAAAACCGCCTTGTAGGCCATCATACTTTTCGAAAACTTCGAAGTATTCTTTCAAACTGCCATTACTGTTCCCCATCGCATGCGAATACTCACAAAGAATCACTGGTCGAGGATCTTTGACGGTTTCCACCCATTCTACCAGGTCGTGTACATGCGCATACATGGGGTTGATGACATCTGTGGCCAAGTGCCCTTGATCCCATTCGGAGTGACTTTGCCCACGGGAGATCGCGCCTTCGTAGTGCAACACACGACTGGAATCGTAATGGCGAATCCAGCCCGCCATCGCATCGTGATTCGCACCATAGCCGGACTCATTGCCGAGTGACCACATAATGATGCTAGGGTGATTCTTATCTCGCATCACCATCCGCATACCACGCTCCACGAATGCATTGAGGTAGCGCTTGTCTCTGCAAATTTGATTATGGAAATCGTGCGTCTCCACATTAGCCTCATCTACAACGTAGAAACCATATTCATCACAAAGGTCATAGAACTTAGGATCGTTCGGATAGTGCGCAGTGCGGATGGCATTCACGTTAAATGCTTTCATGACTTCGAGGTCTTTTCGCATCAGTTCCTCTGAGACGACCTTCCCCTTGGTATCCGAGTGGTCATGGCGGTTCACTCCCTTGATCAGGACTGCCTTACCATTGATCAAAAGCTCACGATCCTTTATTTCAACTCGACGAAAACCGATCCATGTGGCAGTGCTTTCAACCAGCGCCCCGCTGGGCGACCGCAAGGAAATCACTAAGCGATAACGATGCGGCTGCTCTGCTGACCAAGGCCGAACCGCAGCGAAGTGTTTTTCCACATGGGCACCCACGCGTGGCCAATGCACCAATTTGCCACGACTCGTTTCAACTGGCTGCGTCTGCATATCTCCGGAAATGGAAGCACCCTCAGTATCTAGTAACTGCCAATCGATAGTCCAGCCAGCCTCGGGTGTGGCGCCCATCTCCACGCGCACAGTCAAATCAAGATCACCATCTCCCGTCGCAGGATTGTAATCGGTGCGTGCAAAAATGTCTTCCAAATAAATACGATCGGTTGAATACAGCGCAACTTCGCGATGAATTCCGCCCAATCGCCATTGATCCTGATCTTCTACAAAACTGGCATCGCTGTATTGAATGACGACTGCTTTCAGCGTATTGGGCTGGTCCCAAAGCACGTGCTCAGTGATGTCATATTCGGAGGGCAAGCGAGAATCCTTATTCATGCCCAAGAACTTGCCATTCAGATAGACCTGTAGGACACCTTCGACACCGCCGAAATGCAGCACCACTCGGCGCCCCTTCCAACTAGGCTCGACCTCAAAACTACGGGCATATACACCAGTCGGGTTGCGCTCAGGAGTAAAAGGAGGCTCCTCACTGAAGGGCATGTTAACATTCGTATAGTGCGGAAAGCTATAGCCATGAAAACTCCACATCCCCGGCACCGGAATATCGTCCCAGTCTTCACCTTCCGTCGTGTGCGTTTCCACGGCCTCGGGCAATTGCTCCGGCGATTCGCGGTATAGAAAGCGCCAGTCACCATCCAAAGAACGCCACCATGGGGAGGCCTCGCGAGGCTGAGAGAGCGCCTCTGCAGCGCTAGGGAAAGAGACCTGAGTGGCGCGCATCGGCACACGATTGATGCCAGTTAGTTCGGGCTGTTGAAAGGTCTTACCAAGAGTTGAATCAATTGAGGGTAAAGGCATGTTTCTAAAATAGCAATTATTGCGTCCGGCGGGAATAGCTTGCATGACTAAAGACATGTCATTTTTGATTAGCTACGATGCAGCAATTCGAAAAATGGATGATACACGACACGATGTATCGTGGCAGTTCAGAGCAATCCTTCTCTCAGGGCCTGAGTTGTGGCTTTCTGGATAAGAGCGGCAAAACTGAGGATGTCAGCAATGAGCATTACGACCGGCTAGCCATGGTGTATGTGCTTCGTGGCAGTGGTGGCTACCAAGATAGCCTAGGCTATCAATGTGAGCTCCACGCAGGGGATGTGTTTTTCCGATTCCCGGATCGCTCACATAGCAGCCACATCGAAGCTGATAGCCAATGGCACGAGTGCTTTGTCTCTTTGCGATCTGAGTGGTACCACATCTTCCAAGAACTGGAGCTGATACGTCCCGACCAAGTACGGCTCCCGATGGGCATCGCAGAGGAGATCCCGACTCGCATCCATGGGCTCATGGACCTGATGCGCGCGGCGGACACTCCGACCGAAACCAGCTCGCTGGAATTCGAAATTGCCGCGCTAATCCGTCGTGTGCTCGCCAGCGCCCAAGCCAATCGCTATGCTGACACGCCCCACGCCGACTTACTGAAACGCGCGCGTGAAATCATTCGCACGCAAGCCGCTTTAATGTGCAGCATCGAAACACTGCTGGCCGAACTCGGGCTTAGTTACTCGCGCTTGCGCAGTCTTTTTCGTGCCGCCTACAACATCAGTCCAGGTGAATTCCGCATACAGGTACGAATCGAGAATGCTTGCTCACTACTCGAAACCACCGATCTTCCGATCAAAAAAATCGCAGACCAACTGGGCTATGCGGATGCCTTCAGCTTCTCCAAGCAATTCAAACAGAGGGTCGCACTCTCTCCGCAGCAGTTTCGCTCACGCTAAGGTGCACTCCAACGCTAGCTGTAAGTCGTAAATCGCAAGTCGCCACCGCCTATTTCTTCATCCAACCGAGCTGAATCGGTTTGCCAGCCTTTTTCTTAGGCTTCTTAGGCAACTGCCCTTCGATCCAATTCATAATCGCACCCCGCCCGCGCTTGGTCTTGGCGCTGCATTTAAAAATTTGGTTAGGCTTGAGCCCATAATCTTCCAGCGCCCGCGTGAGTTGCACCTCGTGACTGATCACCTTGGTATCCGCACTGCGATCAGTCTTGGTAAAGATAATCGAGTATGGAATCTCGCATTGTTGCATCCAGTCAATGAAGGCTAAATCGGTGTCCAATGGCTCCAACTGGGAGTCCAACAATGCGAAAACTTGCTTCAAATTCTCACGGCCGGTCAGGTATCCACTGACTTGTTCGTTGAACTTTTCTTGCTGTGTTTTAGAAACCTTCGCGAAGCCATAGCCGGGCAGATCGACCAGTGTCCACTGATCATTCATGCGAAAGAAATTCATCAGCTTCGTTTTACCGGGCGTGCCCGAAGTCTTGGCCAGACCCTTCACCTCTGCCAGCATATTGACCAGCGAGGACTTGCCCACATTGGAGCGTCCCACAAAGGCGAACTCAGGCAGATTGGTGACTGGGCAGGCTTCGAGGTCGACTGCACATCCGATAAAACGAGCTGATGTAATTTTCATAGAGTGCTTTACTTAATCAAGCAGTGGCCCGTCATGGACTCAGGCTGCGGAAGGTTCATCAGCTTCAGCAATGTCGGGGCGATATCGCCCAGCGCGCCGGACTCCAAGAGCTCGGCGTTTTTATATTGCTCGCTGTAAACAACGACTTCGACGGGGTTGAGCGTGTGCGCGGTGTGAGGACCGTTGCTCGCGTGGTTCCAAAGTTGGTCGGAATTCCCGTGGTCGGCAGTGATCACGGCAGAGCCGCCCACTTCATCGATCGCGGCCAGTAGGTCCCCCACGCAACCGTCGACGATCTCGCAGGCTTGGATACAAGCATCCAAGACACCCGTGTGTCCGACCATGTCGGGATTGGCAAAATTGATCACAACCAGGCCGTATTTGCCGGATTTGATCGCTTCGACCGAAGCGTCGCGAATGCCGTAGGCCGACATTTCAGGCTTCTCATCATACGTGGCACAGTCTTTGCGGCTCGGAACCAACTCACGATCTTCCCCGGGGAAGGGCTCTTCGCGATAGTCATTAAAGAAGAAAGTCACGTGTGGGAATTTTTCCGTCTCCGCGCAGCGGAATTGCCCAATCCCCTTGTCGGCCACATAGCTACCGAGGATGTCTTTCATCTTTTCAGGCTTCTGAAACACGATATTGGGGCAGAGGCCCTTTTGATATTCGCTCAACGTCGCGAAGAAAACATCAAGCTTCTCGCCACGATCGAAGCCATCAAAGTCGTCCTGAATGAAGGCGCGGGTCAGCTCACGTGGACGGTCACCACGGAAGTTAAAGAAAATCACCGAATCGCCCTCTTGCACCGCGGCAATTGCTTGTCCGTCGGCGCCGACAATCGCAGTAGGTGGGCAGAACTCGTCTCCCTTAGTGCCTTCCGTTTCAGGCGAGTCGTATTGCAGCTGAATCGCCGCGTCTGCACTGATCGCACTACGCTCGACCGTGCGACCGGTAATGCAATCGTAGGCGCGCTGCACGCGATCCCAGCGATTGTCACGGTCCATCGCCCAGTAACGACCTGCGATGCTCGCGATTTGTCCCACGCCGATCTCAGTCATTTGAGCTTCGACCTCGGCAATGAAGTTCTTACCAGAGAACGGGCCCGTGTCGCGTCCATCGGTAAAAGCGTGCAAATAAACCCGCTCGATGCCCTCTTCTTTGGCGATCTTTAGTAAGCCGTAAAGGTGATCTAACATGGAGTGTACCCCCGCATCGGAGACCAAGCCCATAAAATGAAGTGCAGAGCCCTTGGCGCGCACATTATCGAAAGCAGCTTTAAGCGCTGGGCTCTCTTTCACCGAACCAGTCTCGATGCCCTTATTGATACGCACTAGCTCCTGGTCCACCACGCGGCCCGCACCGATGTTTTGGTGCCCCACTTCGGAGTTCCCCATAATGCCAGCGGGCAAGCCAACTTCGAGACCACAGGCCGCGATCTCGGTGCGCGGATACTCTGCAGTCAAACGGTCAGCCACCGGCGTGTTTGCCAGCTTGACAGCGTTATAAGCATCGTAAGATGCATCATGATTAGCTCCCCAACCATCACGGATGATGAGGACGACAGGCTTTTGTTTTTCAGACATAGTAAATGAGTTGTTCGGTTTTCAGTGCTCGGTTTGCTCGGTTCTTGGCTCTCGGTTCTACGGATCACTAGAGAGCCGAAAACCAGTAAAGCTAAAATAGGTAGCCAAATTGTGAGAGTGCGGAAAGCGAAAGAATCCCGAAGTAAATAAAAAGCAAGGCCACACCTTCACGGCGCGACACGATATGACCACTCTTAAAGAACCATAGAAGTAGCCCTGAAAGCAAAACCAAAGCAGGAAACTCAACTAGCAAGAGCTCATAATGCACATTCATACCAGTGATTGCCGAAACACCACCACCGATCAGCAGTATATTAAACAGATTCGAGCCCACGATATTGCCCGCACACATATCGCCATGCCCCGCACGCACGGCAGCCACAGATGCAGCCAACTCCGGCAGACTCGTGCCAACGGCCACAATGGTGAGGCCGACAAACATCTCACTCGCCCCCATTCGCATGGCAAGCTCCACCGAGGCACCCACCAGTACATCTGCGCCCAAGGCCAATAAAGCGGCACCTGCTAAAATAAATAGTAAGGCCGATTGAGTCGTTCGACGTGAATACTCCTCGGCCCCTTCGGTAAATTCCTGAATAGCGCCAGCCGAATCTTTGGACTTCGCACCGCGGACGACATAGATCAAATAAGCTGCCGTTAATGCCAGCAATATGCAGCCTTCCATACGGTGAAAACCACCGCCCATTGCAAAAAGTCCGAAAATAACTGTCACAGCTATCAATATCGGCACTTCGCGGCGTATCATCCGCAGCTCAATTTTCAGTGGCGCGATGATCGCAGCGATCCCGAGAATCAGGCCGATATTCGCCACATTGCTGCCTAGAATATTACCGAGCGCGATTTGTGGATTGTCTCGGGCTGCCATAAGCGATGTCGCCATTTCTGGCATCGACGTAGCGATCGAGACCACGGTCAAGCCGACCACAATGGGATCGATTTTTAGATTAGTCGAAACGGCCGCCGCCCCCGTCGTCAAAATGTCGCCACCAAAAGTAAGCGCCACAAACCCGATAACTAGTAAAAGAAACAACCAGACGAGGTGTAAATCTGGGAAAGGCAGATTGATGAGTGCGAGAGACATAAGTAACGATAGATTGGCAGCAATAATATGAGCCGAAGAGCAAGGCAAGAAAGGCATTTTAAGAATGTGCGGCGAGAAAATTCTGAGTGCTTGACTTGAGGAAGCAAAAAACCACACTGCCGCGCTTTTCAACGGCCTTCGGTCAAATATTATGGCGCACGACCTCAAAGATACGCTCAACCTCCCTCAAACGAATTTCCCCATGCGGGGCAACTTAGTGGAGCGCGAACCTAAGCGAATAGATCACTGGAAGAAAATCGGTCTCTACGACCAGATCCAGGCTAAAAATAGTGGGGGTGAAAGTTTCATTCTGCACGATGGTCCGCCCTTTACCAATGGCGACCTCCACCTGGGGCACGCGCTCAACAAGACCTTGAAGGACACCATCTTACGCTACAAGTGGATGTCTGGCTATAACGCGCCCTACATCCCAGGCTGGGACAGTCATGGCTTGCCCATCGAGCACAAAGTCTCACGTGAGCTACAGGACTCCGGACGCACGGATTACACCGCGCTCGAGGTGCGCAAGGCTTGCGCTAAATTTGCGGACAAGTATCGCGTCATCCAAAGCGAGCAGTTCGAGCGCTTGGGTGTCACAGCCGATTGGGCCAATGAATATTGGACCATTCACCCCGAATATGAGGCGGCCGAATTAGAAACTTTCGCAAATTTTGTGGAACAAGGCCTCGTATATCGCAGCAAAAAACCAGTTTATTGGTCCATCCCCTGCGAGACTGCGCTCGCCGAAGCGGAGATCGAGTACAAGGACCACACCAGCATCTCAATCTTCGTCAAACTTCGCCTGAGTAACGAAGCACGTGCCAAGCTGGCCTTACCCGACGAAGATAGCTCAATATTGATCTGGACCACCACACCTTGGACACTGCCCGCTAACCTTGCAGTGTCAGTGCACCCAAATATCGAGTATTCCGCGATCAAGACCGCCTCCCATGGCACACTCATCGTGGCCACACCTTTGCTGGGTTCTGTGATCGCTGAATGTAAGCTGGAAGGCGTCGAAACAATCGCTACCTACCTAGGCTCGCAGCTCGAAAAGCTCGAAGCCCGTCATCCCTTCATCGACCGTCCCTCCCCTATTCTGTTGGCTGAATATGTCACCACAGAGAGTGGCACAGGCTGTGTGCACACCGCTCCCGGACACGGTCTGGACGACTACATCACCGGCATCAACAATGGCATCGAAGTCTATTGCCCACTCGACGACAAGGGCTGTTATGTAGACGATGGCCAAGTGCCTGCCGATCTGGTGGGACTCTCCGTGCTTGAAACTGGCGATGGCAAACCATCCGACGCGAATCTCGGCGTGCTGCGCATCATCGCGACTAACGGCTCGTTGATCGCTAAAAAGAAAATCAAGCACAGCTACCCGCACTGCTGGCGCTCCAAGACGCCGGTCGTCTTCCGCGCCATGGACCAATGGTTCATCGCCTTGGACAAAAATGGCGACCGTGCACGCGCACTGGAGTCGCTCAACGACGTCAATTTCATCCCTAGCTGGGGCAAGAACCGCATCTGCGCGGCCGTCGAAAACCGTCCGGATTGGTGCATCAGCCGTCAACGCACCTGGGGGGTACCGATCCCGGCCTTCTACGACGAAGATGGCGGCGCTTATATCGACGCCAAGGTGATTCGTGCAATTTCACAAAAGGTCGCGCAATCGGGCACAAATATCTGGTTTGAGCAAACGGCCGCTGAAATCCTAGACGGCATTGAACTGCCGACGGACTGGCCCAGCACAGACAAACTCAAGTGTGGCACAGACACACTTGACGTCTGGATTGATTCCGGCTCCAGCCATCGCGCAGTGCTCCAAAAGCGTCCCAACCTGAAATGGCCTGCGGACCTCTATCTGGAAGGCTCGGACCAACACCGCGGCTGGTTCCAAAGCTCGCTGTGGACCTCGGTGATCGCCGACAAGGCGGCACCTTACAAGAATCTCCTTACTCACGGCTTCATCGTAAAGGAAGATGGTACCAAGCTCTCTAAGAGCGACGGCGCCGCGCGTCCGCTCAACGAGTGGATTGGCGGCTATGGGGCCGACATCATACGCCTCTGGATCTGCTCACAAGACTATCGTGGCGACGTGCCGGTTTCCGACAAGATCGTCAAGAACGTGGCCAACAATTACCGCAACCTGCGCAACACACTGCGCTTCCAAATCGGTAACTTACACGACTTCGACCTGAGTAAAGATGCGGTGCCGCTCGACCAATTGAATGCCCTGGATAAGTGGGTGCTCAACGAACTCGGCCAGCTGGTACGTAAAGTATCTGAAGCCTACGAAGCCTATGAGTTCCACCGCGCATTCAAAGATTACATCGATCCCTTCGTCGCCAACACCTTGTCGGCCACCTATCACGATGTCATCAAGGATCGCCTCTACACACGTAGCCCCAACGATCCTCTGCGCCGCTCTTCACAAACTGCGATACAGATCATCTTCTCCGTATTCACTCGACTGATCGCACCTTTGGTACCTTTCACCGCAGATGAAGCCTGGAGCTACGCACAAAGCGATAGCGATTTCGGCGACCAGCCCATTGCGCTCGCCGACTGGCCTCAGGTAGATGTCGCATGGGACGATGCAGAAACTGCCTCGGACATTCGTGAGTTGCGCAACTTCCTTTCAAATCAACTCAATGACCGCCTCGAAGCTCTACGTCAGCAGAAAACGATCGGTCAAAGCCTCGACGCCAAGGCAGTCATCACTGGCAGCGCAAGCAATGCCGATTTTGCCCGCCTCAAAAAATATGAAGCCGATCTGCCGGAACTCTTCATTCTTTCGCAGGTCAGCTTGATCGAATCTCCCGAAGCCACCGAACTCCAGATCGAAGTCGCTCACGCAGACGGTGTCCGCTGCCCTCGCAGCTGGCGCTGGGTGCCTGAACTCGTCGAGACAGAAAAATGGGGTGCGGTTTCGCCACGTTGTGCCGAAGCGCTGAAATCAATCTAACCAATTAACCGTTAACATCACTTCAATCTCTTCTAAATATTTAAGCTATCATGCCTACCAATAAAAAGACTCCAGCAAATACTTTAAAAAAAGCGGTTGTTTCACGCGAGGGCGCGGCTGCCAACAAGAAATCGACACCCATCGTCTTTTCACTCGACGATGTCGAAGAATTGATGGCTGCCAAGAAGTCGCAAATTCCCACACAAGAAGAAGCACCTAAAAAAGTCGCTGCAAAAGTACAACCTAGCAAGAAAGTCATCGTCGACGACAAGCCCGTTGAAAAACGCGTGCTCGGCGCCGCCTCGCTGGCCGACATCCTAGGCTTCAGCCCGACGGAAAAGAAAAAGAGCACCGAACTCGACGAAGACCAGATCCCGCAAAAGTGGAAAAAATACTACGACTTGCTGCTCGATCTACGTGCGCATGTTAGTGACGAAATTAATCTACATACTTCGGATACACTCAAGCACACATCAAACGATAACTCTGGCGACAATCACGCAGCTGAGTCGGGCACCGATGCGTTCGATCACGATTTCGCACTAAGTCTGGTTTCCAATGAACAGGATGCCCTGCACGAAATCGAAGCCGCCATTTTACGTATCAAAGACGGTAGTTACGGCATATGTGAAATCACCGAAAAACCAATTCCAGCAGCACGTTTGACAGCAGTGCCCTTCGCACGCTACTCAGTAGAAGGCCAAGCCGAACACGAAAAGAGCCAAATGCGCAAGAGCAACCGCATCGCCGCGGGCGGCATCTTCGGTGATGTGACCGATGCACCTAAGCTCGAGTCCAGCGACGACGAGGAATAATCCTCAGCCTCGAAACTGAGTTCAGATTTATTCAGCGCATTCGAGTATCACTCGAATGCGCTTTTTTAGGCCTGAATCTCTCGCTCATACTGCCTCACTCGCTGGCAATATCAGTGAGAACGAGACCTGGCCCTGACAATAGTCATTCAAAATCAGATCTCCCTCATGCGCACGCGCAATTTCACGCGCGAGACTCAAGCCCAAGCCCGAGCCCGCGGTCGTACGCGATTTCTCCACACGGTGGAAGCGCTTAAATAACAAAGGGCGATCTTCTTCAGGGATCGGTGGCGCTGTATTCGTCAAGGTGAAACACAATTGAGTGCCTTGGCGTTCTAGACGAAAGCAGACCGCGCCCCCAGACACTGTGTATTTCGCCGCATTCGAAATCATATTACGAACCGCCTGGTTCAATAAGGCCAGATCGCCACACACGAAACTGGGCTCTATCAAAAAAATATCTACTTGAAGTGCGGGCGCCATCACTTCCAAGTCCTCTGCCGCCGAACGAATCAGCTCACTTAACTCGAGTCGCTGGCAATTCAACTTTAACCGCCCCTCATCCGCATGCGCGAGTAAGAGTAATTTTTGCACGACAGATTTCAAATGGCTTAGCTCTTCCATCAGCATGCCATAGCGCTGCTGCTCCTGCGAGCCTGCCTCCGCCGATTGAATCGCATTATCCAATTCGCCCTGAAGTATCGTGAGCGGCGTCTGTAACTCGTGTGCGGCATCGGCACTAAAGCGCACCGCCTGTTGGTAGCCCTTCTCTAAACGGTCCAGCATTTGATTAAATACAGAAACTAAGCGTTGTAGCTCAATATCTCGCCCCACCATAGGAATACGGCGATCCAGTCCCTTGGCCGTAATGCCTTCAGCCGTATCCGCTATAATGGAGACTGGACGCATGGCTCGATCCGCAAGAAACCAGCCTACAAAGGATAATAGGATCAAGCCGATCGGCACCGCTACGAAGAAAACGGTTCGCAAACTATTCAAGTCGCGATAAAACACCTGCATATTCATTGCTAAGACTACGGTCTGGTGATCTGAAATAAAGAGCCCCACTCTCC
>CEUD01125538.1_pt1 | contig 30955 bp, 11 predicted proteins | sample 356481 | NCBI WGS metagenome assembly CEUD01 (sample SAMEA2623314, study PRJEB7988) | marine metagenome | isolation source: saline water (ENVO:00002010), including | reverse complement strand
GTGGACGCATCAGGTCGTAAAAAGTGTGAGGTCTCTTGATTTCGTTCAGCCCGTCGTAGTGCCGCCGAAGCTCCGCCTGGAAGATTTCGCTATTGGCGTCGAGTGGACGTGTTTCGTGAATAGGAATCAAGTCTGAAGCTAACTGCTTGACCTGATTCCAGTCCGTCACTGCGTTGAGTTCGCCGAGTATGTTAAGTCCCAGTTGCTGCGGATAACTGTCCGCATGATTGTAAGCTAGCTTGTCTGTTCCGTTTACATGGAACCCGTATATTCCTCTTGTTGACATGGTTTATCACTTCAGAGGAGCGATTCGGAGTTTATGAATCTGTCACCGAATTGATGGGATTCCTAATTTGATTAAAGTAAGGTATTTGCTCGGCGATGAAACGGAATAGGCCATTATGTTCCAATAGTCATTCTTTGCCCACTTGATAAGCTTCCAGCACATGATTCCATGAGCCAGCGTAGCGGGCTGAGATTACGTTGCCGAATTCCTTTCTGATCCTTATGAATGCCTTTTCCCTTCGATCAGGTGGTCGTTTGATCGCCGCTTTCATCCTTCGGTCGAAGCGTTTCAGGGTTTTATCGAAAAGGGCATAGGGGCTGTAAAGGACGGGATCAATGCCGGCCGCTTTCAGGGCTTGGTTGTATGAGCCGAATTCCCTGGCCGAGCGGGCAAAGAGGGTCGTGGTGCCTGCGGCGAGCTTGAGGTTGGAGCATGTTAAATCATGTCCCTCCGAGTGGAGGCGCTGCAATGTGCTGATAATGTGATCTTTCGAATACGTGCCGTCCGGCACGCTGTGTCGGATGTCTTTCGGGTCGAGGCTGATTTTCACGAGAATATCATCCCATGAACCAATCAAAAGCATGGCGCTCCTCATTAGCGACGGTTCGTTCAGCAGAATGTTGCGTTGGTTGACTTCAATGCCCTGGCTGTGGAAGTAAGCGACTCGATCAAGAATGTATTCCGGTGTGGCGAGTGGTTCCCAGTGGGGCATGATTAGCTTGGCCTTCGGCTTATATGCACGCTGGACTTCGGATCGCATCTCGGCTTCAGGGAATTCGGTAACATATTCCGAGGGTTGGATGTTATGACGGTATTCCAAGTGTAGCCCACCCAGTGCCTTCATCCTTTGGCCGCATATATTGCAGGTGACGTAGTCCAGAAGCTCGGTGTTGATACTTGAATATTCGACATCGGAATCTTCGAGCGTAGCTCTCCAGCCCCAGAATGGTGTCTGGGCATAAGCGGATTCGATCAACTGCGGGTGGCTTCGTTTCACCGCGCTTATGTTGAGTGGCTGTCTTTTGAGGAAGAGGCGTTTGATCTGGGATGTAATCTGTTTTTTGGAAAGCATGGCGTGCGCTGACAGTCATGGCGGATCGGTTGGGTCGAGGCTGTCCAGTCAAATAGGCTTATTGTTGTAGCGAGTATTTATCGCAGATTAAAGGATGCGTGGGGAGATGTAGGTCGTTTACTCGTTGAATAGGATAATGCTCTCATGGCTATGTTGCACTGTTTTGCCTTCCACAACTTCCTGATATCCCTGTAGGAAACCGGCGTCGAAAGCCTTGCAGAACAATCGCCATGTTGCTTCGTCTGTTATGTGGAACTTCGTTTCCAGTTTCGCTCGATTCAGGGAGAGTATTCCCGGGGTGGCTCTCGGAAACAGACCATGGATCTCCGGATTGAACTTTACTCCATACTGACAGCCGAATTCACGTGCGGCACTGCTGTCATAATATTCGTCGAATTTTTCGGTATAGCCTTTGAAGAATTCCGCTGTGAGAAGCTCGATTTCGGCGCTATCTGCGTTTTTGAAAGCCGGGTCCTGTTTCACTGATTGCTCTGAAACCTTCCATACCCATTCGGGATCATACTCCAGCACGGTGCCCGGGTGTTCGCTTAGTCCGAGCATTTGGCCTGCAAGGTAGGCTTGTTCGTTCCGGCTCAAAGGCACTTCCGCTGGAATCTCAGGTTGAGTTGTTTTCCGGGCATCTTGCTCTGGATCCGCAAGGAGAAGCATCGCGATGGCCAGTAGGACTCCGAAGAGGCAGAGGTTGACCAGGAACTGGCGTTTGGCCTTGGCCAGCGACCCTGTGTTATCGACTTCTTCCCTCATACCCTGGCATGCCGTTTATTGGAGAATCTGCTGGATAAGCTGCTCCTGTTCGGGACTCATGGCGCGAACCTCTCTGAGCCAATCGTATTGGACGGATACCTTGGCCAGGAGGATGTTTTTCAATATCGCGGTTTGGAGCCTTGTATCTGATCGTTCGTAAAGTTCGTCCGTCGCGGCCCCCTCAAGTTCATTTCTTGAGGTGAGGATGTTCAGTGCGGCGATCCGCTTGGAAGTCGTCTGATTGCTGTCCCGTAATACTTTCGTCAGTCTTTCACGGAAAAGCGCATCTCTGCCTTGTTCGCCGATGCCTTTCTGTGAGAGAAAATGCTCCGCCTGCAAACTCGTTTCTGAAAGGCTGTTCCCTTCCTCAAAAGCTGAGTCAATAACTTTGTAAGTCATGTTCAACGTTTCGATATCGTCCGCGAACCGAACGGTGTTCTCGACCAAAGAGCGGAAGGCCGCGTCGCGCAATGTGAGTGGCAAGCCTTGGTGACTTGTGATGCCGCTGAGTGTCGACAACCCGCTGCTTGAATCCGCCCGGGCACCGGAGGTCTGTATCACCGCTTGAAGGAAGGGCCATTCGGTGAAAGCCACGGTTTCAGAATTGCCTAGCTCAGTCAAATACGGCCGGCACGAATCGAGGAGGAAGTTCCCGTCCTGGATGCGGCTGAGATAGTAAGCCGCTTCCCGAGTAGAATCCGATGCTGAAGCGCGGTCCCACATCTCAGCATCCGTCAATGGTTCGGCTTTCGCCTTTTGGTTTTGAACGGCTGTGGGGCGGCTATTCCGGTTGGGGTTGCCGAGGACATACCAGAGGAGACCGCATGCCAGCATGCCGTTGAAGATACAGACTATGATGATGATCGGACGACGCATGGACATACTCGTCTAAATTTCGCACCGTTTGGCAAGCCTTGAGTCCGTGTGTTTAAAATAGGTGACTCAGGATGAGGTGGGTTAATGGGGTGAATTAGTATAACCATTGCGCATATAGGGTATATATCTTAGAGACGCAATTATTTTGCCCATGAAGGCAAAAAAGTCTTGCCAGCGCAGACTAACGCCGTTGTTCGTCTTTGCACCGTTAACCTTACAAAACCCACCGATGAAAATTCAAAACTTAGGCCTCTTCCTGATCACTCTATTAATTCCGGCGATGTGTTTTGCAGGCGAATCTAGCCGAGGAACCGTCATAATGATCAGTGGTGTAAGTGGCTGGCTGGTAGTGAGTTCTGGATTTATTTTATGGAAGGAAATTAAGCGTGGCAAGCATAATCGCGACGGCAAATAATCCATAAAATCCAACCGGAAGAATCACGTGGCCACGCTACAACTAAGGAAACCAAAGACCGCCACGGCAATTCTCCTCGGCGTTGGCATTGCGGCCAACTGCTTTGCGCAAGTCGAATTGACTGAGGCTGAGAATTTTTCGACAGGTTTTGAAGCACTTGAAGGTTACTCTCCGGGCTACCTACAGTCCGACCCCGTCTGGAACATTGATGGAAGTTCGTATCCATTGATCGGAGGATTCGGTGTGAATGATAGCTACGGCCTGGGTTTGGATCAGAATGCCGCCTTATCGATTGACTTTACTAGTGTGACGGCAAGCCCTGTCGGTTGGATCGATTTTTATGTGAAGCCCGCATTCGGTTCTTCCGAAGACCTTCCGGTTAGCTTCCCACTGGGGCAAGCGGCTTTGACTGGGTTTGTGAGCGTCGGGCTGGATGGTGCCATCTATGCTTTGCATGGAGACGGTTTGGGTAATGGTGCTTGGATTGATACGGGCTATATGGTTGCACTTGATGGGAGTGTCGCCGCCGATTGGCTGCGGATGACTTACCGGCTTGATTACGCGACTCTCAGTTGGGATCTTTTTCTAAATAGTCAGCTTCAAGCCATCGATCTCGGTTTTATTGATGGGAACGCGCCGCCTCTTTCCGCGTTTTCGATTCAGGGAGCTTCTGAAGGGGCGACTTTATTCGATGAATTCCAGGCTGGATTCATCAACCCGCTCTATGCCGATGCCGATAACGACGGTATGTCAGATGCTTACGAGACGGCACAAGGTTTGGATAGCGCGTCGAATGATCGCACTCAGGACAAAGACTTGGACGGACTTTTAAATATCGAAGAGTTCGTCGCAGGTTATGCAGCAGGGAGCCCCGATTCCGATTCCGACGGAGTGCATGATGGCGCTGAATTGGCTTCCGGCACTGATCCAGTGGTTGCCGATTCTTACGTGCTTACAGCGGTACCCTATTCTGAGGACTTTGAATTGCTATCTCAGGGTGATATACACGGGACGGATCAATGGGAGATAACCAGTGGAACCGCGCAGGTTTCCGCTTTATCTGCTTCATCCGGCTCGCAGTCACTTGAATTGATAGGTGCTGGTGAGGTTCCTGCTGATCTGCAAAACAGATTCGAAGGCACTCTGAATAGCTCGATCTGGATCGATTTGAAGGTTCAGCCAGTTCTATTTTCCGAGAACGATCAACTCACAGAGGCAGAGATCGATGAGCAGGCAGCGGTTGTATTCTATTTCACGGAAGGCGAAGAGTTGGTCGTTTTTGACGGCGTCCTCCGCCAATTCACTGCGTTTTCCGTAGACTGGGATGAGAGCGGCTGGCAACGAGTCACCATTCTTCAAGACTACGCCAGTCAAAATTGGCATATCTGGTGTAATGGCCAGCTTGTTGGCGAAAACTTGGGCTTCGCAAATACACAGCCTTATTTTAATCGTCTGAAGCTGCTCCAGCAGTCGGAAACGCCAGGTTATTTGGACGATTTCACTGCATCATGGACGAAGCCGCTGGAGCTGGATACGGATGGGGACGGGCTTTTCGATGAAGTTGAAGATGTCAATTTGGACGGTGTAGTCGATGCCGGAGAAACCGACCCGTTTAACTCAGACACGGATGATGACGGTATTCTAGATTCCATCGAGCCTACATTCGGCTTGGATCCGACAGTGGCAGACTCGATTGTTGCCAAGTTGATTGAGCAGGAACCTGGGAACTTTACTTGGGAAACCTCTTTCGATTTTGCTGAAGGTTATGTTGAATCCGGACTGAATTCCCAAAATGGTTGGTCTGCGGGTGTGAATGCGCTAGTATCTTCGGAAGAAACTGCTGAACTGACACACGATTCAACTTCCAGCGTTTACTTCGAACATTTGATCGGTGCAGGTGCCATCCAGAAGGTATGGCTGAGCTTTAAGGCCAAACTGGTGCCTGGTCAAATGCCGGATGTCGCGACACTTGGTGAAGATGCTTCGGCATACTGGGGATTTACCAATGGTGGAATGGTCGGTGTTTGGGATCCGCTGTCTCAATCCTGGCAGGAGTATGAATCGATTGCCGATGGAGAAGAGTGGAACGAGTACGCGGTCTATCTGGACTACGATGCTGGGACGTGGCGAATCTGCCAAAACGGCGTCATTGTTGCGGATAACTTGAGTTTGGCTGATACCCGTGGACTTGCGCTCGCACGTTTTCGAGTTCAGCAGGAGGTTTTGGAAGAAGATGATATAGCTAAGACTTCAGCGTTTAATGATATCGTAGTCAGCACCACCGAGCCCCTCGGTCTGGATTTCGACGGCGATGGTTTACCAAATGAATGGGAGCGCAATGAAGGATTTGATCCTCTGGATGCGATGGATGCAGAAGTAGATGGCGATGAGGATGGATTGACTGCGATCGAAGAGTTTTTGGCGGGGACAAACTATCAATCGAAAGATAGTGACGGAGATGGTCTCGAAGATGGATTTGAGGTCTCGATAGGTTTTGATCCCTTGGACGAGTCCGACGCTACTTTGGATTCTGATCTAGATTTGATTCCGGACTGGTGGGAAATCTTTTATTCTTTGGATCGCTACAATCCCGCAGACGCGTCGCTGGACAGTGAGGGAGATGGTCTGGGTAATCTGTCCGAATTCAGTTATCAAACCGATCCAACAAATTACGATTCTGATGGCGACGGATTCATTGACGGGTGGGAAGTAAGCCGTAGCTTTAACCCCGCGTTAAGTTCAAGCAAGCCTGTTGATAATGACCATGATGGTATATTTGACTCTGATGAGGTGCTAGACGAGACGGACTCGCAAGATATCGAATCCTATGAACCCCGCGAGCTATACTCGAACGATTTCGAAAATACCTCTTTCATTTTGATCGATCAGGGAGATGCGCCTATCGACTCATCTGGAATGAATCAAGCGTCCGGATTTGTCGGTAGTGGCGTTTCAGGTAATGGCACGAATGCAGTGCTTTCTTATTCATCAGTTGGCAATTTCAGTGCCGAGGATGGTAGTGTGGCATTCTGGTATCAACCTGACTGGAATAGTGGCGACCAAATCAGCAACGATTCGGATTTGTTGCCTTGGTTTGGGCTTGTCGAAGTCGGCGAATGGCAGCTGAAGAATACCCCAGCTTATGTAGGAGTGGTTGTGCATCGTAATACACGCCAGCTTGGGGTCGTATTGCACGATGGTACTAGGAACTCTCTGGGAGGTAAGCACGTTGAATACTTTACGCCGATTAGCTGGAAGCGCGGGGAATGGCACCACATGGTTTTAACTTACGAGAAGGACAGGCTTCGCTTCTACGTCGATAGCGTTTTACAGTTCGAAAAAGAGCGACCGGTATTCACAGGATTTGCCAATCCAATCCGTATTCCTGCCAGAAATACGGGGGTGGTCGATGAACTCAAATTATACAATTATGAATTATCGACGGATGAGCGTGAGCTCTTTATCGAAGTCGATACAGATAATGATGCGCTTTGGGACCAGTTCGAGTACAACAGTTTTGGTAGTCTGACAGTTACCGACGATTTGACCGGCGATTACGATGGTGATGGCGTGAATAACCGCTATGAAAGTGAAGCACGGACTAATGGGAATAACGCGGATACCGATGGTGACGGGCTGTCTGATTTCGACGAAATTCTTTTGGAGAAGGGTGACCCACTGCTTGAAGACACCGACGGAGACGGGATTTTAGATGGAATCGAGGATTCTCTAATAGATTTCGATGTGTTCTCGGCTGATACGGATGGCGACGGGGTTGGTGACTACATCGAGTATACGGCAGCGGGAGAGCAACTTAGTCTATCTTCCGCAGAAGTCGTGGATTCCAAAGACGGCATTCAGACTTATACCAGGGAGGGTGCTTGGATTGAAGTTGAAGGCCAACTCTGTCCAGTTCTGGAGCGTGGTCGTGCCACTTACCAGATGACTGTTCCTGAAGACGGTATCTACCTGCTTGAGGTCAACGCTTATCAGAATAATTCTGTATTCAGTTACGTCGAGTATGACTTGGAGCAGATCCGTGAAGTGACACTTTCGATTAATGGTAATGTGCTCGGAGAAGTCTCATTCAACCATGCATACGGCCATGACGATGTTGAACGTCTTTACACGCAGTGGCTCTCGGCGGGAACGCATCAGGTTGAGCTGTATTTTTCGGAAGTGCTGTTCAGTGATCCAGTTTTTGCGATCAATTCACTGAAGCTGCTTAAACTGCCTGGTGTGGATGCCAATGAAGATGGCGTGCTTGATTGGCAGGCAAGCCTGATGAGCAAGGAGAATGCTCTGGAGGAAACAGATGCCTCGTTCTACAGCCCAGTGCACCTCCGAGGGTATTCCCGTATCCTGGGTGATTTGCCGACTTCCAACTCGGGAGTGGTTGAAGAGCTGTGGGATAACTCCTGGTATTTGTCTCTGCCTCTGGCAACCGATGGTTCTGGAACGCAGGTTAGTCTTGGGTTTGAATCCGGGAATTATCATTTGGATCATGTGGTTGCTTGGCAGCCGATGAATGTTTTGTCCTTTGTGCCTGACACGATTTCAATTCCTTCCGGAACGGCTGTGAGGTTCGCTGTGAGCAACCCTCTGGAACCAAGCGCAGCCAAAAGTCTGGACTTAGATTCTATTCCGGTCAGTGAGACTTCCGGTTATTATGAAATCACATTCCCAACTGCTGGTAGTTACACTGTCGAATCTTCGCAAGGGGCGCTCTCGAAATCTCTTACTGTTAATGTTCGCGACGATGTTCAGACTGTCCTGAACGACCCCCGCCGTGCCCGTGAGGATCAGGCATTCACATTGCCCGCAATGCATGACGGTTTGGCCTTTGAAGGACCAGATCGAATGGAATACGTTTCGACGACGCTGAACACGGATGGTTCAGGCAAGCTAACTTTGGAGAGTTTTGAGGCTCAAGATAATAAGATAGCCTATTCAGATCAATTTGCTTCATCAGCAGCTCCCATCGTTGCGAAAGAGACGCTTTCCTTCTTCGATTTGGAGACGGTTCAGATTACTTACATGCGGGCCATCGATCAACTCGAGGATGGCACACTGGTTGTTGAGAATAAAATCATGGGCTACAATCTTCCCGCGAATATTAAGATCGTTCTGGATATTTTTGCATCCGGTGTGACTTTCGAGGATGGCACAACCTATCGAGAGGTAACGACTGCCGATTTCGACGCTTTTGGTGTCTACACTTATAACATCTGGATACCATCGGGTAATTCGTCTGCTGGCTGTCACAGAAAGAAGCTGTATCTGGGCAACACCTACTTGGGGAATGTTAATCGATAGCATATTAGTATGAAGATTTCCCAATCCATCCTGATCTTCTGCGCATTCGTTTTCGGCTGCGGGATCACTGCATTCCTCATGCAACGGTCACAACAGGCAGTCCCTGACGTGCTAGAGGCACCTGCTTTGGTTGAAGACGACTCCAAATCCGAAATGCCTGCTCCAGTCCAGTCAGCCACAGAACAACCAAGTCTGTCTATAGATGAGGCTCAAGTTAAGTTGGATGAAACGCTTATTGGTATTGAGGGGAACCTTAAACGAGCATTGGATCTATCTGTGGATCTTGGCCGCAATAATTACGAAGATCGATTTCTGGCAATCACAAGACTGCGCGAAGATCTGTCAGATGCTGAGGTTACCGCTTTAGCGCAGTTCCTTTATGTTCCATATTCCGAGCAGCAAGGGCTCTCTTTGCTTGAATTCAATGCTTTGAAGAACGAGGTAATGGGCAAATTAGTCAGCCTAGGTTCGGATAGGGTAGATGCTGCGTCAGTTTTTTCCAGTATGGCACGTTCCAAGGATTTGGACGACCTTATCCGAGACTACTCGATCCAATTCAGCTACCATTTATATGAAGAAAGCCTATTGGAACAGGAGGATGTGCCCTACGACAGAACCCTAGCGGATATGGCTTTGAATGAGCGGGAGACGACCTTGGCAGGGACGGCGCTACTCGGAGAAGTTCGCCTTTCTGAGGCTAATCCGGGCAGTTTTCCTAGCGAGAAAGTCGCTTCGACCGCATGGAGTTTACTGAACGATCCACAAACCTTAGAGGTGAATCGTGTTTCTGCGATGACTTCATTGACTAGGCTTGGGGACAATCGGGTTCTCCCGAAAGCAAGAGAAGCCTTAGCTGGCTCTAATTACAGTGTCATGACAATTGCTGCCTTAGGATCTATTCGGGAGTTCGGCGATACCCTCTCAATCCCCGAAGTCCGTCGAATTGCCGCATCCACGAATCCGTCAGTTTCCCGGGCGGCACGTTTCACTCTAAAACACCTTGAATCGCTATGAGAGGTGCCCGCGTTATTCGAATGAAATTAGCTCCATACAGATTCTTGCTTTCATCCGCTTTACTTACACTGACAGGTGTTCTTGTTGCTGGTCCGTTAAGTAATCCACCCTATCTTCCTCCGGATATAATTGCCCCTGTGGATATTGATCTGGATACAGACAATGATGGTATTCCTGATTATTGGGAACGTATTTATGAACTCGACCCGGATGATCCAAATGATGCCAGTCTCGATCCTGATGTGGACGGATTGACATCTTTGCAAGAATACGAGATTAGTGCCGGAATTACTGCTGAAAATCCTACAGGAAACTGGGTGATCGAAGAAGATATCAATTATCAGGTTTTAGAGCCGATCATTAAGGACGTTGGTAAGAGTTTGAACCCGAATGATCCAGATACAGATCGCGACTTGGCGACAGATGGGTGGGAATACCTCACCGAAGGCCGTGACCCGAAAGTTGCGGATGCTCCGGAACTACCAGATGTCGGCGAAGATGAAATCCCAAATGCTCTGCCGGAGCCTGTGTTTGTGGCCGATTTTGAAGGAACACTAGCGGGAACCTACATCAACGATCCGCTTCAAGTAGAAGAGCATCCCATATATCGATTTGGAAATACTTACCAGCCAGCTATTGAAGGGAAGGGCGTAAACGGCTACTTCCGTTATAGTCCCAGTAAAAAGGTTTTTCCGGATGGAATGAGTGTGTCGGTTTGGATGAAACCGAATTTCTCAAGCGGAACAACTTTGCATAGTAGCTACCCTTGGATATCAATTTTCGACATCGGCAACGATGATGCAGCCATGGAGAAATACGACGAGGCCTATCTCGGTGTGGTTCTTCAGCGCGATACACTACTAATTGGAACTCACTTCAACGATGGTAATGGATATAAGGAACGACTCTTAACTCGAGGGGGGTTTAGTGGCGGAACGAAATACCGGGAATATAAACCGATATCTATACTCAAGGACCAATGGTATCACTTGGTCCTTACATATTCAGGGACGAAAGTTCAGTTGTTTGTGAACGGTGTCTTGCTTCACGAGATGGATGCTCCGAAGCCTTGGGTAACCGGGTACCCACCTAGGTACGTGACTTTCAATCAAATTTATTATAGGAATAGAAGCTACTATGTTTGGTTTGATTCTCTTAAAATTTTTAATCGTGTCGTTTCACAAGTGGAGGTTTTGGATTTACTGGAGATCGATACGGACGGTGACTTGCTCCATGATTATTGGGAAATCAATAGTTTCGGAAGTCTGACTTACACCGATAATCCGGATGGCGATGAAGATGGTGATGGGTTGCTTAATAAGACGGAACAATTGCAGGGATTATTAAGCTCAGGGAACTCAATCGATACCGATGGCGATGGGCTCTCTGATTATTTAGAAGCAGGCGGTGATGCGAGTGAAGTACTGCTTTCTGATAGTGACGGCGATGGGCTTTCTGACAGTCTTGAAGCCGAGCTAGGCACAAATTCGAGATCAAGTGACAGTGACGGGGATGGCTTGGATGATGCATTTGAGCATACTTACGAACTTGACCCGAATGTGAATGACAGTCTGAGCTTGAGCCTAGTCCAACAAATATTACCGAGAAATTACAGCAGTGCGCTCGGTCAATGGTTTAGTTACTATCCCGACTCTGACAAGATTCGAACTGTGTCTGAGCGCGGACGATTAACCTATGATTTTAGTGTTCCGGAATCGGGTATGTACGTGATTCGGATTACAGGACACCAAACGAACACGTCAGTTTCTTTGAATACATTTGATTTTAAGGAGATCAAAGAACTCGAACTCTATGTTGACGGTAAGACGGTGGGAAGCGGCTCATTGAACATTAATTATGGAAATGATCAGCAAGAGCTTTTTATGACGCCCTACCTAGAGGCAGGCGGTCATGATCTTCGTATAGATTTCTCGGATATTCTGGATGCGTATCCGAAGTGCCATATTGAAAATATAGAAATTCTAAGCGTTTCAGACGGCGACAGTAATGGGAATGACATCCCTGACTGGTGTGATGCGTACCTAAGTAAAATTAATGCGCCTACATCTTACTCGCTTTCCACAAATAAGTCCCCGTGCTTCATTGAAGGAACCGCACGTTATCCCTCCGAAATGTTGATCAATGAGGAATTGGGAGCAGTTGAAAGCTATACAGCTGGAACCCATCAATGGTACAGCTATGTTCCACTCCATGCGGATGATGTAGTTTTCCCCTACATTGCGGCAATTGAAGATTGGCAAACCGTAAGTGTTGATTTTCAGCAAGGATATGATGCGGAGTTTATTGGGGTAGAGTGGAGGGCACATAACCTATATCTAGATGATGCTGTAGTCTACGTGCAACCCGGGGACTGTGTGAAATTCACCGCATTCGAGGTGCCGGAAGACGTACCTACAATGCTTTACGTTGATGGGCAGGGTGTAGAGATCGTTTCATCCAGTCAGGCTGTGGTCTACAAGTTCGACGATGTTGGTGAACATGTCGTTACAGCAACAATTCCTGGTAAGCCCACTAAAGAAGTTAGTATCATCGTTGTGAGCTATCAGGTTGGTCAGGATGCGATCGCGATTCGAAACAATAAATCGAGAAGTGTCGATCTGAACCGACTACCGGACAATGTAACCGTTGAAGCCACTGGCGATTTGATGTCTTCGGTTGCCAATACATCAAGTTCTACTCGTTATACGTTGAAGCAGTCACATGCGGGACTCGAAAATCTCCTCGTTCGACTGCCAGGAACCGGAGAGATCATTGAAAACATTCCAGTGATTACGTTTGAAACCAGTTATTCGGGTGAATCGAGCATGAGAATACTTAGTACGGATGATGGTATCCAAACTCTGCAAGGCAAAGTTTTCGTGCGAAATCTCCCTGATTGGGTCGAGGCGCATTTAGAGATTTTTATTTCGGGAGTCCAATTTGCTGACGGAACGACGAAACGAATTTTGACATCGGACGACTTCAGCGAACTTGGTGTCTATGAATATAAGATATTCAGACCAGCCCAAATTAGTGCATCAGCCTGTCACCGAACATATGTCTATGACACAAATTTTGCGACCACCAGAAATGGTAGGATCTACTATTTCAGTTTCGGTTCACTAGCGCACTAACATCCAGCCGTTATCATCGTAAGAAATCATTCAATTATGTGCCGCAGCTTTAACACTTCTCAGCATTTCGCCACCGGTCTGGTCGCCTTTTTTATTTTTTCAGCATCAGTTTTTGCTGTGAGCAGCAATCTGCCGCTTGTTGACGGCCGTTTGGATGATGACCGGGACGGTCTTCCTGACACGTGGGAAAGTCTTTATGATTTAGACGGTGAAGGACTTGAGCCAGATGCTAACGACGATGCGATATACAGTGGAAGCGCTCAGACCGACAGTATCACCAATATTCAGGAGTATCTCTTGGGAACACGACCGAACATATCGGATACTGATGCTGATGGCCTCAAAGATGGAGAAGATCCCAGCCCGATTACTACCGCATTCGATTTCGGACAGGTCCGACTCTGGCTTCGACCGCTCCGTGGAATTGAACTTGATAGTGAGAATGGAGTAAATACGCCGCTAGATCAACCACGTTATCTTGAAGCTTGGACGGATCAATCAACCAGCGGGATCGTCTTTAGTCAGTCCGAGCATGGTAAGCAACCTTTCTGGAGCTCAGACCTGATGTCGGGGATTTCAAGTGCTGGGAATGCGAATGGTTTAGTTGAGACCGGTGCAGTCGCATTTGATGGAGTTAATGATACGCTTGTTAGCGGTTCCTCGCCGTTGTCATCTGCTGACGAAGACGTCGTGGTCTGTGTGGTGTGGACTCCCTCATCGCTGAATGATGGTGTAGTTTGGGAGCAGGACGGCATGTCGCTTTCAACAGACGCTTCTGGGTTTTACTATTTTACATATCAGGGAACACCATTTCTGGCGATACCGTATGATCCTGAACCTGTTGATCTCGAAACCAACCAAGACATTGTGTCCATAGTTGAACTCGAAAATCTTGGACAGTCTGGCTCACTCGTGCGCCTGAGCCACAATGGTTCTCGTGTCCATGAGCAAGTAATCGATTTGCCGTCAATTTCAATCACAGGAGTGATTACTCTGGGGGAATCTGACACGCTTACAGATTCATTTTATGAGGGATCAATTACGGAAGTATTAGTGGCTGTCGGTGGATTGCCTACCGAGGATCAGTTGGATCAAATGGTGTCGTATTTCCAGGAAACCTATCAGTTGCATCTATCGGAGCCGATGACTCCAGAGTCACCAGTCGCTGTAATTGCAGTTGGAAATTCTTCAATCAATGTAGATACGGTACTTTCAGTTTCCGGTGAGAATTCGACTGGCGAAATCACTAGCTATGAATGGGACTTCGATGGTGATGGAAGTTTTGATTCAACAGGAGTCTCAACCGCATATACTTATACCACAGAAGGGGATTACACTTTAAAGCTGAAGATTACAGATGTTTATGGCCAGACTGTGGAGGCGGAGCGGATTGTGCACGTCGAGAGTGGTGAACTGGCTGACTCGGACGGGGATGGTTTTCCAAATGTATTTGAGGTGCAGTTTGGGTCTTTGCCCGACGGCCCGGACAGTCACCTTTCTAAACCAGAATATGGACATGAGGCCTATTTCAGAGTCGATGGCAGCCTCTCAGAGCCCTCCGGTAACACTTATCCGGACATCGTGACCGCAGAAGCTGCAGCGGATGATTTTGAATATTCGATCATTGAAGTGTTTCCGGGCGAATACCCAGGTAGTGTGACACTTCAGACAAAGATTTTTATGTTCGGGAGTGGTGGCACGGATACGACTTTCCTGAGAGCGAATACGAACGAGACCTGCGCTCTTTATCTCAAAGATACGGTTGTAATTGATGGGTTGACCATACTTGACAGTCCGCAAGGGATAAATGTCTCACTTTCCTCGAACGAGCAGGTTGTTATTCGGAACTGTAATATCCTGAATAATGGGATTGGGAATATGGTTTCTTCTGGTGGCGGCGTTTACCTTTACGGTGGGGCTATACGAATCGAAGACTCACTGATTCAAAACAACCAAGCCAGCAGTTACGGGGGCGGTGTGTATGTGCAATCCGCAACTGTTCAAATTCAAAATTCAGTTTTGAAATGGAATCATTCCGGATCTTATGGAGGAGCCATCTATCAATATAGTGGTAACCTCTCATTGTTAGGATCGCTGCTTATAGAAAATTTTTCGGAAGATTCTGGTGCAGGTGTGTACGTTTCAACTGGTGATCAAAATGTTGTTCAATCGACGATTTTGAATAATCGGGCATCGGGGAATTACGACGGCATTTACTTAAGCTCGTCCTCTTACGTTTACAACTATATCAACACTATCGTTTGGAATCCGAAGGAAACCCTTGATTGGTCTGGTCATATCAAGTTGCCATCCGGCATCTTGAGCACTGACATTTTCGACCACTGTTTGATCCCGGCTTCTGATGGACGAGTGGAGATCAATAATGTTCCGCTTTCAGTCTCTGATCCCAAGATTACTCGTGATGGACACCTTAAAGCAGACTCTCCTGCTGTCGATGCGGGTATCATAACTAGTGTTCTTATTGACATTGATGGAGAGTCTTTTCCGAGTATTAATGTCGATCTGGGAGTGGACGAGTATGTCGATTCGGATACTGTTCCTGACCAACTTCCAGATTGGTTTGAATCTCTTTATGGGGTTACAGAGTCAGACTCACTTGCTGGAGACTCAGATAGTTTAACGAATCTCAACGAGTATGTGCTTGGAACCAACCCGAATGAAACTGACACCGATGGAGACTCGCTGACCGATGATGAAGAGATTGTTTCAGGAACAGACTCGCGAATAACCGATCCCTTGAATCCAGATGACGATTTTGATGGGATGCCGACTATATGGGAAAAAGGTTACTGGCCAGAACTCGATTATACTGTTAATGACGCTAATGATGATGAAGAACCGGATAATCTGACAAATATAGTGGAGTTTCAAAACGGAACCAACCCGCTTTCGGCTCATTCAGACTCTGACATCATGCCGGACGCATGGGAACTGGAGAACGGGTTTGATCCACTTGTCGACGACGGGGGGTTGAATGCGGATACAGATCTGTTGACGAATGCAGAGGAGTACTCTGAGGGTACGGATCCAAGAAATCCGGATACGGATGGGGACTCATTACCGGATGATTGGGAAGTTCAATACGGTTTGGATCCTCTGGATGATGGTCTATACACGGACCCCTACGGTAACGAGCAAGATGATGGAGTGAATGGGCCCTATGGTCACTTTGACTCGGACACCGCAACGAATCTATATGAATTCTATCAAGGGACAGACCCCAGCTCTGATGACAATGCACTGAACACACCTTCGCTAGTCGCATTAGATTTGCCCGTCGATGATATCGTGCTGCTACAAGGGGATCCGCTCGATCTTTCAGCGACCGCGACAGATGTTGATTTAGACACGCCTATTGCTCGTGTTGAATTTTACGCTGATGATGAAAGGATATTTGCAGTTACAAACGTAAGCGGAGATATTTATTCCAAGACTTGGTATTCAATTCCCTTGAGTGGAGAAGCGGATACGGACTACTCGATTAAAGTCCGAGCTGTTGATGTGTATGGCCATCGAGTGGATTCGGAGAGCGTAATGCTCACGATGTTGGCGGATTCTGATAAAGATCGGCTAGCCGATACATGGGAGATCACATATATGGGTGGGTTATCTCAGCCGGCAAATGGTGATTACGATGGAGACGGGTCCACCAACTTGTATGAATATGTGAATGGGACTAATCCGGATGATAATACGGATTTCCCTGCTAATGCTACTTCAATCATTATTTTGGATAGCCCTGTGAATGGTGCCGAATATGCCGAGGGTGATTCAATCACGTTGGAGGCTACAGCCTCTGATCTCGATACGGGCATTGATCGGGTCGAGTTTCACGGTGATTCCTTGAGTCTATTGGCTACGGACGAGACACCCGAACGTTACAGCGCATACGCCTACACTTGGGTGGATGCCTTAGCTCAGTTTGCACTTATCGACAACACGGTCTCTTTTTTCGCTCGTGTGTTTGATGATGGAGGCGTTGCCATCTCAGAATTTCCATTGATCGCCGAATATACACAGAATCCTGATGGCACTTTTGACTATGGTTCCTTGGATTTTCATGTCGAAATTCCTGAATCAGGGGCAGTTCTGGATCGCATAGAATTCTACCATAATAAAAACGCTGTCGTAACGCTTATTGCAACGCTCTCTCCTACGGAATCGCTCGTACGCTATTCTTGGACTTGGTCTGAGTTTTCGTTGGGAAATCTCGGAGACACGTATCTTCTTTCGGCTGTGTCCTTGGATGATCTAAATAATGTCGTCGACAGTCCGGAGTTAATCACTCAAAACTCTATCGATGCAGACGGGGGTGAAAACCCGAATTCGCTGGATCTTATTGTTGTATTGACTGCTACTGAGGCATCGGCGGTAAGTTCCGTTGAATTTTATCTGCAAAAAACAGAGTTAATCGCATCCGATAGAATTCCGGAGGGGAATCTCTTTTCGTGGACATGGCGTGACGTTGATCTATCTGGGGCGGGAGGTGCCATATATAGCATTACAGCAACCGTAATTGATACCTATGGTCATGAGGTTACGTCGACTCCTGCAAGTATCACTATTAAGGGCGATAGCGACCATGACGGCATCCCGGATGAATGGGAACAAGGCATCATTGATGCAGGTATCACTGATCAAGATGGTGACGGCGATGTCGATTTCAATGACGTGCTTGCGTCAGCAGATTTCGACGGCGATGGTGCAAGCAACTATCATGAGTATATTGAGGGGACGAGTGCTACCAATGATAGCGATTTCCCTCCTGAAAACACAGCTTCTGTTATATCGCTTACTGCACCAGATTATGGCGATGCTCAGATTGAAGGGGAGTCACTACTGATCTCTGCAACGGCAACGGATGTTGATACCGCGATTATCCAAGTGGCGTTTTACATCAATGGTGTGCAAATAGCTGTTGATAGCGATACTTCTGATGATGGATTCTCGGTCGTTTGGCCGAAGCCTTCCGTTCTAGGCGGAGCAGATACGATATACAGCATCACAGCTAAAGTGACTGATGTTTTTCAGAATGTTGTGGTATCCAGTCCTGTTGAATATACGGTCTGGGCTGATACAGATAAAGATTCGCTGGCAGATTCATGGGAGCAAGCGATTATTGATGCAGGTCTTGCCGATCAGGACGGTGACACCGATGTCGATATCTATGATGTGCTGCCGACTGGTGACTATGACAATGATCAGGCAAATAATTATTTAGAATTTCTAGATGGCACAAATCCGGTAGTGGCCGATGATCCGGTTACTAATCAACTTTCTGAGATTTCATGGGCTGAGCCTGCCGACGAGACGACTTTATGGCAAGGAGAAGCACTCGAACTTGTCACCATCACGACTGATGTTGACACAGAGATTGAGCGCGTTGATTTCTACTACCAAGGTGTTGGAAGTTTAGTTTTTATCGGTTCCAGTTCCCTGAATGTAGGAAACGATCGCTATCAATTGACTTGGTTTGAATTACCGGCCGAAACAAATGGATTGAACGCGTATTCTCTTACTGCAACTGTTTTTGATGTTTACGGTCACGAGGTGACATCGCCAGCCCTCGCAATTAACGTCCGCAGCGATGTGGACGGTGATCGTATGCAGGATGACTGGGAGCAGACCATTATTGATGCAGGATTGGTCACTGACGAAGACGGAGATTTGGATGTGGACATTTATGATGTGCTACCTGCTTCTGACTCAGATGGCGATGGTGCTTCGAATTATTTTGAATATGTAAGTGGTACCAGTGCCAGTGATCCAGGTGATTCACCTGTGAACACGCCTTCTCAAATCTCTATGCTGACTCCTGTAGGGGGGGCTACATACTGGGAAGGTGACGTTGTGGCTATCAGTGCCAGTGCGACTGACCTTGATACCGAAATTAGCCATGTTGTGTTCTTTGTCGATGGTAGTGAGGTCGGGACGGATTTCAGCGCCTCTGCAGATATTTTCGAGATCGAGTGGGCTGATACTGCCGTGAACGTTGAAACTGAATCAGTGACACATAGTCTTTCAGCCACTGTTACTGATGTTTATGGCAATATTGTGGCGTCAAGTTCTGTCACGGTGACAATCCTTGAAGACGCCGATGGTGATCACATGCAAGATGGTTGGGAGCGCACTTATTTCGGAGGCAATCTGAATCAGGAACCCGATGGCGACTATGATGGTGACGGTGCATTGAATCGCTTAGAGTATGACTCGGGCACCAATCCGAATGACAGTGAGGACTTTCCCAGCGACGCAAGTGCGATTATAAGCTTGTCGGCTCCGACGGATGGAGCGACTGCTTGGGAGGGAGAGGCATTGGCACTTGAGGCAGTTGCGACCGATACCGATACGGAGATAGTCCGTGTCGAATTTTATGAGGGAGGCAATTTGCTGGGAAGTGATACGGTCGCTTCCGCGAACGATTCTTACAGTTATATCTGGTCTAATCTTCCTGCGCAGTCTCCGTCGCTCACTTCTTATAGTATAACGGCGAAAGTCGTTGATAGTTACGGTCGCGTCGTTTCTTCGGCCGCCATTACAGTCTATGTTCAGGGCGATTCCGATCTGGATGGATTGCCCGACGATTGGGAACAAAGCATCATTGATGCGGGTTTGACAGACCAGGATGGAGATTTGGACGTTGATGTTTTTGACGTTCTGCCAAGCGCTGATTTTGACTCGGATAATGTCACCAACTTGGAGGAATATCTACTCGGCTTTGACCCGGTCGATTCTGATTCCGAGGACAATGACGGCTCAGATGACGATAATGATGATGGTGTCACTGATGACTTGGAAGATCGTGACGGGGATTCCATGCCAGACGTATGGGAATTGCGTTACGAGAAATGGGTCAATTTTGAGCAGTCAGATGGTGGTGAAGATCCAGACGGTGACGGTATCATTAATAGCCTGGAATACCAATATGGCTTACATCCAGGAGTATTTAATGAAAATGCGGTCGATCTGGACAACGACGGGCTGTTGGATTCATGGGAACAGCAAATCATCGCTGCGGGGCTGACTGATCAGGACGGAGATGGTGATGTGGACTTAGATGATGTCCTTGGTAGTGATGATTTCGACAATGACGGTATACTGAATGAAGATGAATACCAAAATGGCACCGATCCCACTGACCCGACAAATGGTACTACGGATGACCCAGATGGAGACGGACTCGGCTCCGAATTTGAGCGTCTTCAGAGAACAAATCCCCTTAAACGCGACAACCCAATCGTGAATCTAAAATTAATTCTTCCAGCAAATGAGTAACATTTTCCACATCTGGATTACTGTCCGTAAGTTTATTGATATGACTCGCTTCCCAGTTTCCCTTTTATCCTTTCTAATTGGACTCTTTTTATCGGCGTTGTCTGTTCAGGGGCAAACGATTGAGTCGGTTATGCGCGCGCTTCAGGAGCGCCATATTGCCGTGGAACAACGCGAGTATGCCGAACGTAAGGCGAGCTACTACAATGCCTATGATGACGAGTTCTCATCCAATTATGAAGCCTATGAAGTTGAGCCAATAGAATGGGTTTCGGGAGTCTTCGCCTACCCGCAAGATGGCGCGTTGGATAGCCTCAGTTTGGATGATTGGCTGGAGCAGATGGACGAGTTGCGAGACGAGTATAATGGGCTTAGACGTGAATATGTATTTCCGGCAAATTCGACAGAATCGTCAAGTGATGATCTCGCTCGCGTGGATCGTCGTGCGTCGATCCTTCGTCAGATTGAGCCCATTGACGAAGAGAATTTTACTTCTCTGATTGCAGAGATGGGATCCGGGCTCAATCAGATGAAGTATTTGATTTGGCCATCAATGCTTCAATACGCGAGTCGTGACAACCAGCGGTACGAAGATAAGCCCAATCCTATCGATATAAGTGTCTCTGCATTCGACGGTGACAGCGACTGGTCTGCTGGTTGGGATTGGTATTACTGGGGATATGGTTACTCCGGTGGGTGGTATTATTGGGACTACTATTATGGTCAGGGGGAATTCGACATTCTGGACTCCTATTATTTTTCTAATAGTCATTATTCTAGAAGGAGTGCTACGAATTACTACTACCACAAATACGATAAATTCTCTACTAGTGGTAGTTCATTGGTAAAGGAAGATGCGGAAGTGCCTCATCGCGTAACTCTAGATTTATATGCTAGTAATGTGGGTTTTTTATTCTTCACCGGAAGTGAACTTGGAGGAGAGCAATCGGTAGATGGTCGGTTTAGTTTACTTGGAAGGCAGTGGCCCACTGCTGGACCAGTCAGCGATATCGTTACACTCGAATCGGGTGCGTGGCCCAACGGTTATGAAGAATTTAAGGGCTACAAGAAAATAACAGAATTTTCGTCGGGTAGTGAAAAGGTTGAGTATAACGTGCTGCGAGATTTTTCGAATGATCCTTCTCAGAGCAGTTTTGCCACAGGGGGAAGCCGTGGCTCTATACGTGGCAAGTGGGAGAAAACATCTGAGGGAACTAGTCGTGCATTCTATACTGAAAGAGAAGATCGAGAATATCCACTTAGTGATATTCGTCACCGATATATGTATCACGAAGCTGACACTTCCGAGAATTGGACTTTTTTCCTAAAAGGGTACTCTCCATCGTTCACTGAGTGGGACATTTCATATATACAACCAGGCAACGACTCTGAGACTTACAAATACCACTACGGTAAAACGGAGATTTCTCGTTCGCGGTATGATGAAGGACCTTTTCCTGACTCGAGCCTCTATGATGACGAGAATGAGTTCTCCAGAGAGGCGAAATACTACTTGCCCAACACCTATCACCAGACCTCTGGGATCCTGCTGTTTGAGCCGAACTTCGAGCACGCTATCGACTTTAAGGAAGCAGTCTTTTCGAGCACTCCATCGGAATCTCTTGGAGAACCGATGGCGGATCTGCGGCGGCAAATCGCTTACATCGATATCGGCCGCGGTGTCGATGGTGTCGGGCAGGGCTTTATAGGTTTTGGCCCCGCTACAAATAAGAGTCGTCACTTTGACGGATTGGGGCAAGTGATCGACTTGGCCCTGATGACCGAGTTAGGTGATTTCGAGGTCTATTACGAGTCCAATGTAGATGAGTTTCCTGGCTCACTGGACTCCGCAATGGACGATGAGTATGTATTCGCTCGTCAGTCAATCACGAATGGATCTGTAGATTGGAGTGAGAACATTTCATTGTATGGCTGGGACTGGGGCTGGGATTATGGGTATGGAGTCGGAGCATTGTTTTACCCGAAGATGGAGTGGTATTTGCATCCTCGGATCAAGCAGGTCGTCGGTAAGGATGTAGTGGTTAATGTGATCCCGTCCGGCTCAGGTTCGGGCATCAGTGAAACGTCGTATCGACTCGAATTCTTCCGTGCATCCCAAAAAGGTGGTTTTTCAGGGGGACAATATGCCGTATCAGGAGCCCCTTTCAATATTATCGAGGTAGTCGATGAAGGGCCGTCGGCATCTTCTCCCAAGTTCACTCTTAGCGGAAATAGCAAAAAGATTACTGTTGAATATGATGCGGTTGATGAGAACGGCTACTGGGACTACTATGACGAAGAAGGAGACCAGAATAACGGGAGGAGATATTATTGGTTTAGTCTGGAAAAGCAGGAGGAGTATACCCAATACAACTTTAAGAAGTTCACAAAAATCATTACTGAAAACGTTTCCGGTCCCTCTGTTGAAGTTGAGGAAAGTTATGACGAAGACAGTTTGACCTACTCAAGAAAGGTCGATGGCGATGTCGTTTCCGAATTAGTTTACCCTAGCGAGAATAATTTTTATCAGACGCGGACCAGCCCACTGGAGCCTTTGTTCAGTTCTTCAATGGATGTAAACCCCAGCGAAGGCGGTGGCCGCACTGTTGAGTATACGAGTTCTTTGAGCCCCTTCTCGTATGTTTCGTCGACGACTGGCCCACATGCATTTTCTCAAACATTTGACGATTATGGTCGAGTCACTGAGCACAGTACTCAAATGCAGGGTGCGGACTACCAAACAACTGTCACAACGGATGGTAATGTTGTCGAAACCGTGGTCACCCGAGATGGCGCGACGGTTGAGAAATCCTGGGTCGTCTATGAGCAGGGCATGCGGAAGGTCACCGAAGCAATAGCGACTTCTACATCCGCATCGTCTTACTCTGACTCGAGTAATTTGACGACTGTCACGACCTTCTACGGGGGGAGCGAGGGCGATTTGCCATGGGCGGTGAAGTCAATTGAGTATTCGGATGGGCGGACTTCGAATTTTAGTTACCAATACAATAGTGGCCAAGGTGAGTTAACAACGACCGTCACGACCGGACCTGTTGAGGAGACGACTGTGGTGAACGGGCAGGGCTATCTGGTTTCTGCGACGACGGAAGAAGATGGTGTTACGGTAGCGAGTGCTACCGCTAATACACATGATGCTTGGGGGCGGCCAACCAAGATAACCTATCTGGACGGAACTTCTGAAGAGTTTACTTATTACGATGATGCCCGAGGCTTGTTGAGTGCCGCGACTGACCGTAATGGAATCGAGTCGACTTATACTTACGATATACTAGGTCGCCTGCGTTCCGTGGATAGCGATGTCGATGTCGATTACAAGTATGAGGGGTTCACCACAACTGCCAGCTATACTGGAGGCTACACCATAAGCAGTACTACGAACGCCTTCGGTGAACTTCAGGCGGCGTACAATAGTTTCGAGCCTAGCACCCGAACTGCCGTCAATGGATTCACCTATACGACTACGAATCAGCAAACTAGGGGCACGACTGTCGAGCAGCGTTACCCTGATGGGACTGTTTCGGCGATTTCTGGCACGAGTGTGGAGCCGACGACAATCGAATACGGGGTAACCGGCTCCCCAGTATCCGCTCACAGCGGCAATCTGACTTTTGTAAAACGCAGTATCGATGCCTCCGGTGGGAATATCTATGAGACTACTTACTACGATGCAGCTGGTCGCACCGCTGTCGTCGAAGGGCCTTCTGCCTCTGGTTCCGGTGTTGCCCGCACTGTTTATCATTATAATAATAAAGGGCAACTCGAGAAGGTTGTCGATCCAGACGACTACGAAACCGAGTTCGGATACAATTCTAATACCGGACGCCGTGAAACGATCACCCGAGGTGGGCAAACCAGTACCTCCGTTGTGAGCTTCGGTGGTGGAAACCAAACGGTTACGACTTCGATTGACGGACAAGAGATACGAAAAGTAGTTACCGATCTTTCCGATTACAGTAGTACGATTACGCCTTGGGGAAATTCCGCGCTTAACACATCCGTCACGCCGAATATTGGTAGTCGCGAGATCACTATCAACGGGCCAGGCGGTTCAATCGTTCAGAGCTTCTCGAACGACTGGGCACTTACTGGAACACTTACAAAGGATTTGGGAGGCACCACGATTGCAAGTGGCACAATGGTTCGTGACGATTATGATCGCCTGGAAAGTCTAAGCGGTAGTGCCGGTGGCGCATCGCTTGCCGCTGAATTTTCTCCAGATGGTCGATTCACCAGCGCGACTGAGAACGGGCATACTACAAATTTTAACTACACGAATAACTTTAAGACCCTGACTGCTGGCACTCAAGCAGGTGATGTTGTCATTAACACCAACCTGAAAGGTGAGCTTACCGGGCTCTCGAGGCCGGGTGTTCCAAGCCTTAACCTGAATACGGATGTTAATAATGGAGGGGTTACCTTCGAAATCGAAACGTCCGCGAACGGTGCTAAGACTACTGTTGAAGCGAATGAAGCTGGGGTTTCTGAGGGCAAAGATTTTGCATCCGGGGCCGGAGTGTCCTTCCGATCCAGTCGAGCCGGACGTCCAGATTATTTTCGTAATGGCCGTGGTATCAACGCTGATTATGGATACGACAACTCAGGCTTTCTCGATTCGATCAGCTACTCGGATGGCACTCCGGATGTTAACTTTGGTCGGAATGACTTGGGTCTTGTGGATAGTATTAGTGATGCCTCAGGCTCGTTGAGCCTGACCTACAATAAGACCAGCCTCGATCAGGAGATCTGGAATTCGGGCGAGTTGGGCGGATTCACTGTAGATCGATCCTATGATGGACGTGATCGTATGGATGGCTTGGTGGTCAAGCGCGGTGCCGAGGTCATTTACAGTGTCGATTATGGGTATGACGGAAACAATCCCGAGTTGGATACCATCAGCTTTGATAACAATGTAATCGACTACGAATTGGTGCAGAGTTCCAAGCTTCTGGACACCGCAACATTCAGCTCAGGAGGAGTCACACAATTAACGGTCGATCGTGACTGGGATTCGCACAACCGTCTTGATAAACTGACCAGTTCTACCGGTGCACTCGCAACATTTATTTCAGACCCAGTCTTTGGTTCAGACGGGCGCATTGAGCGGATTAATTCGGAGGGTGGAGATTACTGGGAAGTCGATTATCAAGGCGATGGACAACTGGATACCGCAGTCTTCAAGTCCAACGCGAGCGGGCTGGCGCGTGGTGGCTATGATTTTGATTATACTTTTTCCTCGATGGGGCATCGAACCAGCCTGGTTCTCAACAGCAGCTCGGCGCAGACCTTCGGAAATTCCCCGAATATTTTAAACCAGATCTCCAGCCGCACGATTCCGGGAGCTGTCGAGGTGGTTGGCCGTGCCGACTCAAGTGCTGTAATTAAAGTATTCAGCACTAATGCGCTGAATCCGATAGCCTTTGCCGGAAGCTGGCAAGCTTCGACGGCTGTCGGCGGCTATACCGGATCTAACTACCTTACAGATGGTAATTCAGGCAAAGGAAAGAAGTGGGTCGACTATAAAGTGACGCTTGCACCTGGCACATACCGCTTGGATATGCGTTGGCCGGAAGATTCGACCCATGCCTCCAGTGTCCCGGTTATTGTAACGCAGGGCGAAAATCGTAGCTTGCATACGATCAATCAGAAGATCAATGGTGGCATTTGGAACGCACTTCAGAATATTTCTGTCGTCCGAACAACCGATATTCGGTTACGCATAGGAACCATAGATACCGATGGGCTCGTTGTCGCGGATGCCATCCGATACGTTTACACGGGCTCAGGTTCAAGTATCCCCACACAAACGCTCGATTCGGATGTCGCTGTAGCTTATGATGTGGCTACAGCATCAGTCATCGATGGATATTTCCATACTGTGCTCAGTGTTGATAACGGCACGGCTCCTCTAGCTCTGGATATCCTCGTCGAAGGCACCGTCGACCCCACCGATCCTACGCTGCCCGACGCAGTGTCGGAAGAATGGTCGCGAGCCTACGTGCCACCCGCTAGCGTGAGTATGTCCTATAATGCCGACGGCATGTGGGATGGCGATTGGCGCTGGTCGGCAGAATGGGATGGCCCGGGTAATCTTACCGTGCTCAACACGAACCAATCGGCAATCGATGTCGGATTGCCGGATCTTCGCCTAGAATTCGATTACGACGCAGAAGGCCGCCGTTTCAAGAAAACCGTCTATCGTGATGGACTCCGGGACTACACGCGCTACTTCCTATACGATGGCTGGAATCTAATCGCCGAACTAGACGGCAACCGAAATCTGCTCAAATCCTTCGTATGGGGGCCTGATATCTCTGGGGGCAGAGGTGCGGGCGGTATTGGCGGTCTTGTCGGTATCATCGACCATATCTCTGGTAAGACGTTCTACCCGACCTTCAACTATCGTGGTGATGTGACGGCTCTAATCGACGCAGCCGATGGATCGACCGCCGCCACCTATAATTACGGGCCTTTTGGTGAGACCATTGGGGAAAACGGTTTAGCAGCCGACAGTAACCCCTTCCGCTTCAGTACAAAGTATACGGATGAAGAAACAGGACTAATTTATTTCGGCTATCGGTATTTGAATCCAGAAACCGGAAGCTGGCTTTCACGTGAGCCTCTAGGAGAGGGAGCCTCACCTAATTTGTATACCTACGCAAATAATGATCCGGTTAACAATATAGACGTACTCGGGTTGTATACCGTAGAGGGAATGATTAGTGAGTTTGGAGCACTTTACGGTGACAATCCTGATGCCATGCTTGCTTTGATTTTGGTTATGTCTCGGTACGAAGTAGTTCAGGGTGAGCAATTGGTCAGTGATTGGAGTGTGAACCACACAAAGGGTCAGATTGCGATTAACGCGACAAACTTTACACCATGGACTGGACGAAGCAACCGGAATGCCGCCAAGCAGATGTACCAAGTTTTGGCAGATGAGTTCTATGAAGTGAGTAATCTACCGGAAACATTAGGAGGTGCATTTAGAAGGCGTGGGGGAGGGACTCTTCAGATGGCTGGAGGAGCGGTTTCTGTTGTTGGCGGAGGTGTTTTAATCGCTACTCCTGAACCGACCATGCTAACGAAAATTGGTGGTTATGGTGCAATAGTCGTTGGTGGAAATGAATTCATAGACGGAGGGACTCGTGCCTTCGGAGGTCGGGGGGCAAGTTTTAACGTTTTGGATATGACAGCTCGTTCATATGGGAACTGGGTGGCAGGAGATGTTGGAGCAGAGCAAGCCAGCTTCTATATGGGTATTTCCAGATTTGCATTCGGCTCTGTTGGAGGATTAGGGGGGACGAAATTGGGACGCATGCCTATGCGACAAATCCCCGCAGCAGCCAGAGCACAATTGGATATCATGGCCATAAAAGTTCAGGCCCTGACTCGCGGCCAAAGTTTTTATGATGACTTAGCTTCTTTGGCTACAAAAAATCCGGGCAGTAATAAAGTGGTTCTTGGAAGATCTTCTGAAGGTGGAGTGATGTACCGGAAGGTAGCAAGCCATTTTCAAGCTACATCATTTAAAATTGATAATTGGTCGCAATTAAGCCAAGCCTTGACTGGAAAACAAATATGGAATATCAATAGAGCGTTTCTCAGGAAGCAAATATCTTTAGGGAAAGAGATAATTATATCACATGATCCATTCAATCCTTCTGGATTTTATTTTACCCAAGAGATTTCCTACCTGAAAAATTTAGGGTATTCATTTGAGAAGTCTGGGTGGGTCTGGCGAGCCGTGAAAAAATGAATAATAAACCTACAGAGGGCGATTTCGAAAAAGCGGAAGCGCTCGACGCCGCAAGATGGAAAGATATTGAAAAGATTGAAAAGCTGTGTCGTAAAAATTTCAGAAAACTTTGCGCGTATCATGATTTATTCGTATTCCCTTCAAATGATTTATATGTGGATCTCATTATATTTTTTAAAACTGATGTAGATGTTGAAAACTTCAAAAAAAAATCCTTAGAAGGTTTTAGAGCTGAAGTTTCTAATATTATTAGAGAGTATGGTCGGCTAGTGCAGAAAATCCATATTGATTCAGATGAGAGCGTTCAAAAAAAATATGGAGGAGACTATTTTTTGAGGTTAAGGTGATAGTGGTGATAAGGTGAGCTTTATAGTCAGTATGAAAGAGCTAAAGAGCGTCAGTCCTATTTTTCAGAAGTTTACGAGGGGCAAGCACGAGCAATTGAGCAAGCACTGATACTTCGCAATCCTCAGTACGTTAATGAAATTAATTCGATTAGTAATAAGAGGACGTGGTATAAAGAGGCTGTTAAATGGGGAGAAGACTGGCTCAACGCAAGTGGGTATTAAATTATGGAAACAGAAATGCTAAAATTAAAGGCTACTAGGAAAATACCTAAAGCTGGGTATATATTTGTGTTTCAGTTGAGATCGGAAGGTTTGTTTCGATTTGGTTGTATCGTTAACGCCGACGCGGTAATTGGAGGATTTGAAAAAATGTTTCTTATTTATATATTTAGTGAGACTTCATCGTCTAAAGCTGATGTTCCTGTTTTGAAAGGTGGGAGTCTTATGTTGCCCCCTATTGGGACTAATCGTCAGTGCTGGCTTTCAGGTTTTTTTGAAACTATAACTAATGTAGAGTTGCAGGATCTCAACGTTTTGAGACAGCACCACTTTGTTGATTTTACTGGCAGATTTTATGATGAGAAAGGACGTGAGGTAGCTAAGCCAATTGAGCCTGTTGGTGAATGGGGTGTTAGTAGTCTTCGAAGTATAGATAATCTAATTTGTAAGAAATTAGGGATCAAACCTCCTGTGGATATACCTGATAAATATAAAAAGGCGTTAGATGCAGGGAAGGCTAAAAAAATAACGAAAACGGTTAGTTTTAAGGTTTTTCAAGATTATTGCATGATATCAGAAATTCCAGGAGTTATTGCTAACCCAAATCTCATGTTTCTTTATGTTGAAGCTGAGAATGATCGTGAGTTTGAGCAGGCCTTCGATCGATTCGGAAGATCAGATTTTGGTAAGGAGCCTGAATCTGGAGGAATAATGGATGAGGAAACGAGAATCATCATTCCGAATGGGAAACGATTTTACGGAGTATCCTATGCTGGTGATCTTGACGGATGGTTAAGTAATCTCAGAGGGTATTGTCAAAAGTATGATCGCCTGAGGGGGAAGATTAACCAAGATACATTTGTCTTATGCACGGATGAGAGACTGCAACTTGATGCGTGTGAAGTCGTAGTGAACTACAAGAAGAATTACCAAAAACGGAGATAAAAACTAAAAATACAAATATATTACTTAATGAAAAAGAAATTCTTTATAATTCCCGCATGTTTTACATTGGCCTTTCTTTGCGCCGAAGCCCGCGTTCAAAACGATTCGTGGTCAACCTTTGAAGAAGGTTCATGGGTTGTCATGAAAGAGTCCGACATCAGAGGTTCGGATCAAAAGACACATCGTGTGAAGACGGTAAAATCCGGACTCATCGGACGTGGCACGGAATTGTTGCGGTTCACCGAAGAAGCTGGTGGATTTGATACGGAGCCACGTAGATCGACAACAATCCCTGGAGCATCTATTGAGCGTCTTCCCGGAAGCAGATTGGACGCTGAAGAGCAAGACACTCTAAGCATCAATGGGAGCGAGTATAACTGCATTTTGGAGACCTATGTCTTAACACGTCCCGGTTCTTCCGAAGGGGAGACATGGTTTAAACTTTGGAAGAGTGAAGGCGTGGATATTCCATACCGGGAACTTTCGCTACCAGGGCCTGATTTTGCATTAGATCCAGACGTCCTCAGGATCGATTTCTCGATAAAGGGGCCGGGCGGAACTCAGTCGGGTTCGCTAAAAGTCGTTTCATTAGAAGAAACCATAGGCCTCGACGGAGAAGTTCTAACCTGTGTCATGGAAGAAGCGGAAATGACGATGGATCGACGTGGTTCTGAAATGAGCGCAACCTTGCAGCGCTGGCTATCCAGTCAAGTGCCGGGACATACCGCTAAACTTGTCAGCGAGATCAATCAGGACGGGACAATCATCAAGCATGAGGAGATCATCGAAGAGTACGGGGTGACTCCTAAATGAATTGGCACTTATGCCTTCTCGCGCGTTGCAGGATTCTAATTTCGCATTTCTATCCCTGTAGGGATAGCTGCGGTGACGGTAAAACGAAAATAGACTTTCATGTCTGTTCGGGTGTATTCGCCCGGAAGGTTAGCGAAAAATGTAGCTGTCTGAATAACATGGATTTACGACGAAAGTTCTAATTTCGCATTTCTATCTCGTGGTCGGTCAACTTTAGCATCTATATGACTTGCCAACGACTTACGGATTTAAGAAAAAAGCGCCTTGAAGACGCAATTGACCATGTTTTTAGCCGCGATGGCGGGTTGGATGAACCGCAAACAGCATGATGTTATCATGTATCTGCATGCGGAGAACGAGATACTCAAAGAACAGCTCGAATCTAAAGGCGTGAAGTTGAAACTGAGCAATACTCAAAGACGCAGATTGGCGAAGAAGGGCAAAAAGCTCGGACGAAAGGGGCTGATGCAATACGCGAGTATTGTGACGCCGGATACGATTCTTCACTGGCACCGCAAACTGGTCGCGCTCAAATACACGGCCAAGCGTAAGATCAACACTGAGCGCCAGGAAGAGATGTCCATCATCAAAGAACTCTGCGTGAAGTTTGCCGAAGAAAACCCAAGCTGGGGCTATGAGCGCATCCAAGGTGCCCTGGCGAATCTGGGTTATACGATTTCCGA
>CEUD01125359.1_pt1 | contig 31173 bp, 24 predicted proteins | sample 356481 | NCBI WGS metagenome assembly CEUD01 (sample SAMEA2623314, study PRJEB7988) | marine metagenome | isolation source: saline water (ENVO:00002010), including | reverse complement strand
GCGGGGGCAGATAAACAAACAAGGAGTGTAAAAGAGAGGAATCGCGAAAAGCGCATGGACATAAAGAAACCCGGAGCAGTCTCCGGGTTCCAGTCTTAATTCACGAATCCTTTTTCGGAAGCACGGCCTTGATATGCAGGTCGCGCAACTGCTTCTCTGTCGCAATACCCGGGCTGGCAGTCATCATTTCCTGCCCCTTTTGATTCTTCGGGAAGGCGATCACGTCGCGAATACTGGTGCGCTGGGTCAAAATGGTGACCATGCGGTCGAGGCCGAAGGCGATACCACCATGTGGCGGTGCACCATATTCGAAAGCCTTGAGCATATATCCGAAGCGGCTTTCCACCACGTCGGCAGGGATCTTGAGCACGTCTTCGAATACCTTCTTCTGCAGAGCAGGCTGATGGATACGAATACTGCCGCCACCGAGCTCCACGCCATTGAGCACCAAGTCGTAATGCTGACCACGCACCGCCTTAGGATCGGAATCCAATAGAGGGATGTCTTCCGGCACCGGCGAAGTAAATGGGTGGTGCGAGGAAACGAAGCGACCTTCGTCCTCATCGAAGAGCATGAGTGGGAACTCAATCACCCAGAGGAATTTGTAATCGTTGGGATCGATGGTCAGCTTGCCACGCTTGACTAAAAGTTGAGCGGCATCGAGGCGCACACGCCCGAGAATAGTGCAGGCACGCTCCCACTCAGTCGCCGCGAAAAAGACGATGTCGCCGTCTTCCACCTGTAGCTGCTCCTTGATCGCCGCTTTTTCTTCTTCAGAGAAAAACTTAAGAATTGGAGATTTCCACTCGCCACCAACGGACTTAATAAACGCCAAGCCCTTGGCACCAAGCGCCTTAGCAGAATCCTCAAGGCTGCGAAGCTCTCCCTGTGTCAGATCGGCAAGCCCCTTGGCATTGAAGGCCTTGATCGCACCGCCAGAATCGAGGGTGCCCTTGAAGACCTTAAAGCCAGAATTCGCGAAAATGTCCGCGCAATCCTTCAGCTCCAAGTCGAAACGCATGTCCGGCTTATCGACACCGAAGCGATTCATCGCGTCGTAGTAGCTCATGCGCAAGAAAGGTGTTTCGATGTCGACATCGATCACGTCTTTCCAGACACGCTTCATCAGACCTTCGATCAGCTCATACATGTCCTCACGATCGATGAACGAAAGCTCGATATCGACTTGAGTGAACTCTGGCTGACGGTCCGCACGCAAATCTTCGTCACGGAAGCAGCGAGCCAACTGGTAGTAGCGCTCCACACCGCCCACCATCAGCATTTGCTTATATTGCTGTGGCGATTGTGGCAATGCGTAGAAAGCGCCAGGATTCATGCGGCTCGGCACCAGGAACTCGCGGGCACCTTCAGGGGTGCTCTTAAAGAGCATCGGCGTCTCGATTTCGATAAAGGCCTGATCATCCATGTAGTTACGGATGGCACGACTGGTGGCGTGGCGCATGCGTAGCATCTTGGTGTTGGTGGCACGGCGCAGGTCGAGGTAGCGATGCGTCATACGCAAATCTTCGCTCACCTTGTCGGCCGAGTCATCCATCGGGAATGGAGGTGTCTTGGAAACATTGAGAATTTCCAGCTCGACCGCATGTACTTCGATCTCGCCTGTTGCGAGCTTTGCATTGGCGGTGCCACCAAAGCGTTCTTCAACCTTGCCGGAAACAGCAATCACCGATTCAGGCTTAATCGAAGCAAACTGAGCTTCGAGGCCCTTATTTGCTGGATCGAGAACAATTTGAGTGAGTCCCTCGCGGTCGCGAAGGTCGACAAATAAAATACCGCCGTGGTCACGAACCGAATCGACCCAGCCACAAAGAGTGACGGTCGAGCCTTGGTCCGATGCACGGAGTTGCGAGCAGTGGTGGGTGCGTTTCATAAGAGCGGCGATGAAAACACCTTACCCCCTCGAAACAAGCACGAAATGGAATCAAAAACTACAGACTGCCTGGCTGGCTAGGACTGACGCCAATGCGCGATACGAGCGGCAACTTGATCAGGGCCAGGCATGCCGGGCTTGTCACGGGCCGCGAGGGCTTTGTCTAAATCAAAGGCTTGTATCCAGTCTTCGCCGAGGGCGGCGTGTATCTGGCTCACTTCGGAATACGGCAACTGGTTCAACGGCGTTTCCAATTTCTCGGAAAGTCCGACCAGTGCGCCGACGATGTGGTGCGCTTCACGGAAGGGCACTGCTTTATTGACTAAATAATCCACCACATCGGTCGCAAGCAAGGCGGGATCAGCGACGGCTTCAGCGCAGCGCTGAGCGTCGGCCACAACACCTGGCAAGCAAGCGGCGACGCAATCGAGTATCAACTTCGTTTGATCGAAGCTATCGAAGACTGGTGGCTTATCTTCTTGTAGGTCGCGATTATAGGTGAGCGGCAGGCCCTTGACCATGGTCAGCAGCATTTGCAAATTCCCAGTCAAGCGCGCGGACTTACCGCGAATCAACTCGAAGGCATCAGGGTTTTTCTTCTGCGGCATCAAGCTGGATCCGGTCGTGAAGGCATCTGGCAATTTGACAAAGCCAAATTCGGCACTGCTCCATAGAATAAAGTCCTCGCTCAACCGCGAGAGGTGCACTCCAATAGTCGCGCACGCGGAGGCAAATTCGATAAAGCTATCGCGATCGCTGACGGCATCCATGCTGTTTTGGGTCACCTGTGGCTGCCCCTGCGCGTCGACAAAACCGAGCTCTTTGGCCACAAATTCGCGATCGATGGGCAATGTGGTGCCCGCAATCGCCCCGGAGCCGAGCGGGCATACATTGGCCTGAGCCTTGACCGCTGCGATGCGTGTGCGATCACGCGCAAACATTTCGACATAGGCAAGGAGATGGTGCGCCATCGAAACCGGCTGCGCGCGTTGCAAGTGTGTATAGCCTGGAATGATGACCCGCTGAGTGCGATCTGCGAGGTCCACTAATGCCGCGATCACGGCTGCCAGCGAGGCGTCCACTTCGTCGCAAGCATACTTAAACCAAAGACGCATATCGGTGGCGACTTGGTCATTACGACTACGTGCGGTGTGGAGTTTCGCCGCCGCGGGCACCTCTTGGGTGAGCGCTTGCTCGATGTTCATGTGAACATCTTCCAGCGCAGGGTCCCAATTAAATTCGCCGGCTTCAACCTTGGCGAGAATCGCGTCGAGCCCAGCTTGAATGGCGTCGCGCTCTTCGGGGGAGATGATGCCGACATGCGCCAACATCGCGGCCTGAGCTTGGCTCCCTTGCACATCAAAGGGTGCCAACCGTTGATCAAATGATACGGATTCGCCGATGCGGAGCATCAATTCTGCGGGACCTTCTGAGAAACGTCCGCCCCAAGTTGCTTGCTTTTTTCCTTCTGCCATAGCTGCAGAGAATTTTGCGCCCTGCCCGCTTTGGCAAATCTAATTCTACCTTTTCACCGCCGCTGCATGATTTTTCGCAATAGTTCTAAAAGACGATTGCGCCCAAACAGTTCCTCAAAATACTTTCTCTCTTTTATTAGACCCGACTCCGGACAGATTTCCAATGAGCACAGAACCCAATCAAGACAGCCCTTTCGATAGCATAGAATCCGCGATCGCCGACATCGCCGCCGGTAAGATGGTCATTGTGACCGACGATGAGGCCCGCGAAAACGAGGGCGACCTGATCATGGCCGCTTCAAAAGTGACCCCGCAGGCAGTCAACCAAATGATTCTACACGCCCGCGGCCTGATCTGCGTGCCAATGATGTCGCACCAACTGCGCCGCCTCGGCATCAATCCAATGGCATCGGAAAACCGCGAGTCTCACCAGACCGACTTCACCATCTCGGTGGATGCTGCGGAAGGCATCACCACCGGCATTAGTGCCTACGACCGGGCAGAAACGATTCGCATCCTGAGCGATCCGAAATCAAAGTCAGACCAATTAGTGCAGCCAGGCCACGTCTTTCCCTTGCGTGCCAAGCCGGGCGGCGTGCTACAACGTGCCGGTCACACGGAGGCCGCGGTCGATCTCGCTCAACTCGCGGGGCTCAACCCCAGCGGCGTGATCTGCGAAATCTTAAATGAAGATGGCACCCTGGCGCGCTTGCCTGACTTGATCAAATTCAAGGCGAAGCATGACCTGAAGCTCATCTGCATCGCGGACTTGATCGAATATCGTCACACCCGTGACAAACTGATCGAACACGTGCTCACGAAACCTTTTGAATCTGAATTCGGCACTTTTGATCTGCACATTTTCCGCAGCATTCTCGACAATCGACAGCACCTCGCACTCAGCATGGGCGAGCTCAACGAAGCACCTACACTCGTGCGCGTGCAGAGCGAAAACTTGCTCGGCGATATCTTCCGCTCGAAGACATTGGGCGGCTATAATTCGCTGAACACAGCAATGGAACGTATCGCGCAAGAGGGCCAAGGCGTGCTACTCTACATCGAGCAACCGCAAGGTGGCATCCGCGTGATCGAAGGCAGCGATGATAAAACAGTCAAAGATGTCGGCCCCACGAAGATGGACTTCCGTGACTACGGAATCGGCGCCCAAATCCTAGTCGACCTGGGCTTGAAACAAATACGCCTGATGTCGAGCACCCAACGCAAAGTCGTCGGGATCGACGGCTACGACCTCGAGATTATCGAACAAATCGAGATTTAAGCGAATTTACACAGGTCTTTGCCGCGGCCACGTGGCAAGGACGCTCCCGCCGCGAGGAGATCCTAACTATTCGATATTTGGAAGATTCGGGTCTTTCTCGATGTGTTGCGGGAAGTTTTTTAACGCCCGTTGCAAGGAGTCCACGACCCGCTCTTCTGTAAGCTGGATGGCATCAAATATATTGGGCAGATCTTTACGCCAAAACATATTACCGGAGCTGGTTTCGTAAATCTCCAGCGTCAGCTGTAAGCGTGGGGCAAACATTCGCGCGGAATCATCGCGACGCGCCATCACCTCATTGTAGGGGTCGATATGGTCGAAGGGGTTCACGTGATGACTCACCGACTTCTTCCATTTAACAACGGCAAAAAAGTCGCTCGGCACCTCAGGCGCACTCATTTGAAAGCCTCGAGCGGCCAATCCCTTTACAATAGTTTGCTCAGAAAGCTCTTCCAGTAACAATTCTTCCGACGTCCGAAAGTCCATACCGGTGACTAAGGTATGTTTATAACTGAAGGTATCTAATGAGCTAAAATTGATTGTTTTAGTAAATTCCGAATTTTCGGGCGTGCTCATGCAGCCATTCAAAAGGCTCAACAGTGCGAGAAGGGGCAAAAGAAAAATGGTCGATTTCATGATAGCGTGTCCAAAGCGAATGTGCAGCAATTCAAGCCATTGAATATAATCGACTCCAGCAAATAAATGAATCGATGGATACTGAAGACAAATAGCTCACTCAAAGCGCTCAGAATGCCTGGAGCAAGGCCCCAACCCACATGAACCATAAACACTAGAAATATAAGGGAACACTCAGCTCAGCGACAATCGGGACACTTGCCCGAATAAATAACCTCGCCACCGGAAATATCAAAACCGACAGGAGGCTCAATCTTAGGCAGCTGCATCTTAATCGGCAGGTCATACACCTTTTCACACTCTCGGCAAATAAAGTGCGGGTGCGCATACTCCGCAGGCGGCTCATAGCGCTTAGGCTGCCCGGGAAATTCCACCCCTATGAGCTGAAAATTACTCACCAAGTCGCGAATCGCACGATCCACGGTGGCCGAGCCGAGCCGCGCAATCTGCTGGCGGCCCAGTTTCACGATTTCTTCGCGCGTCAATGGACGCCCCGAAGCTTCAATCACGGACATGATGACTTCTCGCTGCTGCGTCATACTCTAATCATTCGCCTCGAATTGTATTCTCCAAAACTCCCCCACACTCCCGGTAGGCGTCAGCTTAAAGACTAAATCGCGTTGCCCTTCAGCCGCAAGGGATAAACGATCACTGATGACCTCAGGCACCACCGTCATCCAGGCCTCTGCGTCTGACAAATCCTGGCTCCCTTCAAGCAACAAGCGAATCGGCGCGGCGGTATTGACCGACATTCCGAGCAAGTATGCACCTGCTTCAGTTCGATTTAAAGTGCGAACTGGACGATCGTTAGGATCATTGGGATCGGAGCCCGAAGCATATTCTTCGAAATCGCTCGCACCATCCGAATCACTATCCGCTGCATTCCCGGCAGACAAAGAGTGACGACCTTGCCATGCGGCAAAGGAGAGCGGAGCTGCGGGATCGCTCGATGCGACGATTTCAAAGCTCAGCAACACATCTTCCGCGGGCGCATAAGTGACACCTTCCAAAGTGCCGCCGCTCTGATAGGCGCGCAACTGCACCGAGCCCGTGGTCGCTCCTGAAGAGAGTTCCTGATTCGGCGGAAAGCCTGTCGAGACATCGGAAGGGCCACTGACCACTTCGATCAAAGGAGTCAAACCACTGCTAGTGCTCGCATGCAAGGGCACACTGGTATTGGGCAATTGATTCGCCACAGGCTCGAAGTAAATATGCTGCAAAGCATCGGCGACATAAAAGCTACGAACCACCGGTGTCGCGACCGCGTAATCACCGTCGCCCGCCTGAATGGCTTTCACCACCACCTGCCCCAAGCCACTAAAGCTCAAAACATCGTCCGTCACTGTCGCCGCGCCATCAATCACCTCGAAAGTCACCGGCAGCCCACTGGAGGCGGTCGCCGTTAAGATCAGATCTCCATCGAGCAGTGGGCGATTCGCGATCGAGTCAAAAGCAATACTCTGAGCCAAGCCCGAAGGCTCGACTTGATGCAAGACTCCGATCGCATCCAAATCAAGCCCCGCACTACCACTGGTAGGATAAGGATCCCAAATAGAATAACCGTTCGCATCCAGCGCAGTGCCATCACCCACGATATCCACTAGCCGAACGTAGCGTATATCTGCCAAATCCAGCGTCGGATAATTGAGCGCTAACTGCGTGCGAAACTCCGTCGAAAAATAAGGTGCATTGGGGTCTTCCTCTTCCAAAGCTTCGTAGGCGTATCGAAGTTGATCTAGATCAAAGGGAGTGCCATAGCCTTGGCGATATTTGCCGGCATAGCCGTGAAAAAGGTCGGCCGTAGTCGCTGCGCCCGCTTCGCGGTACGAATAATTAGGGAAACGAACGAAATGCTGGCCATCTGTAGAGACCTCCACCCATGCCAGTTCCAAAAATGTGTCGCTAAAAGAATTTTCAAAGACTACAAAATCCGGCCCATCGCCATTTTGAATGGGATGGGTAAATGTCAAAGTGATCTGCCCCCCCTGCCCAAGCGAAACGACATCGAAACTGTCCCCCACCGCAGGCCCCAGCGCTTTGACCGGAGTCTTCCATTGATCTGAAACTGCGCTGCCATAACTCAGATTCTCAAAACCACTGGCCCAAGCGACAATTGAGCTATCATCCATAGCAATGGCGGTGCTACCGGCCTGCCCTGCCGCGGGTGCAAATGGCCAGGTCTCATCGATGCCGGGATAGACGACCTGCCCCGAGAGCAGCCTCGCAAGGAGTAGCAGTCCAAAACAATAAAATCGAAGCGAGGCGTTCATATGATTCGTTACAGGTTAAAAATTAAGCTTCACGCCCAACTCAAAGGAACGCCCATCTCCCGGATAATAGAGCTCGTAACTGGCACTTTCCGCATAGAGCTGATCGAAGGCATTGTTCACCACAAAGAAGACGCTACAATGCTCCGAGACTCGCGCTTCAGCCTGCACATCGAAAAGATGATAGGCATCGACTTGAGGCAGTGAATTACTTAGATCTCCGCCCTGATAGCGCTCCCCTAAGTAGCGATGCGTCAGCTGCAATTCCAGCCAGTCGACCGGCGCCCACCAGACACGATTGACGCCACCGAAGCGCGGCACCAAGGGCACATGATTGCCGTCTCCGACGCCGGATCGAAGCTTCGTTTCGAGATAGTTCACTTGCAACGAGTAGCCCCAATGGCCTCGATCATAACGGTACGATAGATTCACACCGTAGCGATCTACGGGACCGAGATTGACGTTGAGACCGGTTCCCGACGGGCCGACCACCGTATCGTCGTAGGCGATCTCGTTTTTCATCTTGAGCAAAAAAGCCGTCGCGAAAAACTCATGCCGCCCCTGAATATACTTTAGGCCCAGTTCGTAATTATTGCCCTCCTCCGCATCCAAGGAATCGGCCACCTCTTGCGCCTGTATGGCTCCTTGGTAGGAAGCGCGCTCGTCAAAAACCGGATAGCGATACACACGATCATAGCCCGCCCACAAGCTCCAGTTATGGTGGAAGCGCCAGTTCATAGAAAACTCCGCCGCAAAGCCATTTTGATCGATGCGCTCATTGAAAGTGCCTTCTTCGACCGTATCCGGTGGCGACTTATAATTTGGGTTCGGCAACTCGCCTCGATTGGTCGTGCGAGTCGGGGTCAATTGTGTCGCATCATAAGTCTCAGAATCGACTTGGTAACTCACCCATTCTTGACGCAGGCCACCACTCAGGCTGAGCGAGTCGGACAGCGCTCTCTCTAATAAAAAATAAGGGCTGACACGGCTCTCCTCGAGCTCCGCTTGAGCGAGCACATAGCGGCGCTCCGATGTCAGAAAGCGTTGATTCGTCAAAGTATCGTAGCTCAAATCAAAGCCTAAGATCAACGCAGTCAGATCTCGCTCGAAGCGCAGCCGTGGTTTCAGGTTGTAACGCTCAGGCTGATTGAGATTAAAACTTTCAGTCGCATAGAAAGAGGACTCAATCGAGCGACGCTCGTAGCCTGCCAGCAATTCCCAGCTGCCCCAGTCACGTTGTCCATCGGCGCGAGTAGTTAGCGTCAAATAGCGCGTATCGCTGCCATCTAAGCCCGAAGAGGTGGAGCTCTGCGGATCACTCTGATAGAGTGCCTCCTCCAAGCCGCCTGGGTAGCCCAAATTTACCTCGCCCATACTCAAGCGTAGATCCACGTCGTCACCATTTTTTAAAGTATAGCCAGCCGCCAGATAGCCACTGCGTGATTCACTTTCTGAGGCCGCTCGGTAGCCCTCCGACTCCGTGCGATCCAGTCCCGCTCGCAAGCTCCAAGTGCCCTCTCCGAGTTCTGCGGCGAGCGAAGCCTGCGTCTGCCCAAAACTGCCTATGCGAGCAACTGTATTCAAACTGCTTTCAGTCGCTCGGCGTGTTTCAATCTTGATCACTCCCGTCAATGCCTTGTCACCATAGAGGACATTTTGCCCCCCTCTTAAGACCTCGATACTTTCCACTGAGTTGAGCGGCACTTGCTCCCAATTAATTCGTCCCATATCAGCGGGATTGAGCACTTGCCCATCGACTAGAATCAGGCTGCGTAAGCCACTGCCCTCCCCAAAGCCGCGCATATCGACTGAGGTAAAACCAGAGACTGTCGAAAAATAGAGATTGGCTTCCGCCTCTAAAAGCTCCGGAACGGAAGACGCTAACGAACGCTCGATCGACTCGCGCTCGATCCGCACAACATCTACAGGCACATCCAAGGGCTCTTGATCGAAATGCCTAGCTTGCACCACATAGGCACCTAACAGCTGCACCTCATCGGCCCAGCCGATACAGGGTGCCGCAAAAATCGCGCCCATGCAACAGGCGAAAACGCAAAGAGAGCGCAAGCATTCCAAACGCAGGAAACAGCTCACGCTCTCTGAAACTGAAAGGGCTCGCTTCAAGATTGACGACGACGGCTCAATACAAATCCAAGGCTCAACATACCCGCCAAGAGCGCATAGCTCGAAACCTCAGGAACCGCATAGCTGGTTTCGTAAGGTCCGAAACTCCATACATCCCAGGAGTTATCGGCAATAAAGCGACCGGGAGAGCCATAACTCAATTCCCCAGCTCCAACAGGTGAGCCATCAATCGAATCGGGCGCCGTCTCGCCGGCACCACTCACGGAGTTCCCACTTGCGGAGCCTCCAGCCACAAAATAGCCCCAGTAATCAAAATTAGTTGAAAAATCTCCATTAGTCTCCGACTGCGTCGCATAACTCAGCTGCGTCATATAAAAGCCGTCCGCAGCCGTACCAGCATAGAAGATCGACAAATCTGTAATGGCTGCGGCGACATCAATCAGCATTTCCGCGCCAGAAACTGTGTCGGCGGCACCGTCCCAATTGTATTGGAAGACGTAGCGCTCCGTAGTCGCGCCATCGTTGAAGTCGATGATCAAGCCCGATTGATTCGCGCCCGTGCCCACTTGATTCTCAACGGGAATGTCGATGAATCCAATCGCGTAGGACTGAACTGCAGTTGCTAGAAACGCGACAGAGGCCGCGATGAGTCGTATGTGTGTACTAAGTTTCATGATAAATCAGCATGATTGACCGGAACTACATTGGCTTCCTAAAAATCAATCGCCCTACCACTTACCATCGCGTCAACTAATTTGCAATCACCATATGATAATCGAGAATCAATCTCAATATGTATAAGGAAAACATATAGACCGAGTGAGACGCCCTACTAAAAATCAGGCCTGCGACGCGGCCCCACTCTTAGGCATAAACGCCATCTGCCACGAGCACATTGTCTGCTCGTACCACACGCTTATTGCCATCAGCCAGCACCAGAACCTTGGGCTTCCATGTTTTAGCCTCTTCTTCGTCCAATTGGGCAAAAGACATAATGACCAACAAGTCACCAAGTTCCCCCTTATGCGCCGCTGCGCCATTTAAAGAAATGGTGTGCGAGCCCTTTGGAGCCTCAATGGCGTAGGTCTCTAAGCGTTCGCCATTTGCAATATTCGCCACTAAGATTTTCTCGTAGGGGACCAGGCCAATTTGCTCCATCAGTGCGGCATCAATCGCGAGGCTTCCCTCGTAGTGAAGAGCGCGGTCGGTAACTTCTGCACGGAGCAGCTTGGACTTTAATAGTGTGACTTGCATGATTATATTCTGTTCGCGAAAGCTCGAATTGTCAAAAAGCCGCGCAGGTTGGTACATTTGCAAGCACTTTACAATTTCATTTTTCTAAGCAAAATTGGTATGAACAGTACAATCGAAGGTAAAGACCGACCCCTCTCCGAGCACACTTTGCACCCTGATGCTTCCACCTAAGCGATCAGCAATACTTTTACAAAGCGACAAACCAAGACCAAGGCCTTCATGAGAGCGACGACTGGAAGAATCCCCCTGCGTAAAGGCATCAAAAATTCTCCCGTGTTCTAAGAGCTCAGGTTTAATTCCCTCACCTGTATCCTCCACCACAAAAGTTAAACAAGCCTGATCGCCAGGTAATGGTGCATAGCGAACCGAAACGGCAACATGCCCCTTCGTGGTAAATTTAAATGCATTCAACAGCAGTTTACGCACAACAATACGAATTTCTTGCTCCGCACCACTCACAAGCTCAAGTAAATCTTCTGGAATGTCAGGCAAGACTTCAACCGCTTCAGGAACTTCGGACTCCGCGATCAACTTCAAGACTAGAGTTGCTGGATTAAAGGCGTTCAGCGATATCTCACTTTCAGTCATCGTCATCTTCGCATACGTCAAAATGTCCTGCACATGCTCAAAATATTTTAAGCCACACGCTCGTATCGTATCTACATACTCCGCCTGCTCCTGATCGAGATCCGTGCCATCTAGCAATTCCAAAAAACCAAGAATCCCATGCATGGGCGTATTTAACTCGTGGCTGACAATTTCTAGAAAATTATTTTTAGCAGCGTTTACATCTTCACGAATCACTGTCTCATGATTAGACTTCAAAAAGTAGCTCTGAAAACACTCCTCAACGACAGTTTGAATATGATCCAAGTCAAAGGGCTTTTTCAAATACTCCGATGCCCCAAGGCTAATCGCTTGGCGAGCTGTCTCCAAAGTCTCATATGCAGTGAGCACGACTACTTCAGTATGCGGATCAATCTTTTTAACTTCTCGCAAGACATCAATCCCACTGATTCCTCGCATACGTATATCTGTAACCACCACATGAAAGGAAGTATCACGGGCAAACTCAAGCGCTTCTTCCCCCGAACTAGCGATACTCACCTCGTAGTCATCGCCAAAAATCATATTCAAAGACTGACGCGGCCCTTCTTCGTCATCGACGACCAATAAACGCTTGATTGTTTTCTCTGATGCAAGGGCTAGCATAGTGTAAGCTTATTAACTAAGATTTTTACTAATACGTCGAAGCAAACAAAAAGCTCAAGCAAAATCAAACTGTAAGCGTAAAGCTTCCAGAATCAGCCCCGAATCAAAAGGTTTTTCAAGGACTGTAGAATTCACGCTCAAGTCAAATTTCAACTGAGCCATAGCTGCTTGCATGTGCGTCATATAATAAAGGCGAAAACCAGCTCCAGCTTTAATGCCTACAGCTCTCAAGCGTTCCAAATCACTCGCATCCTCTCCATAGGCATCTACATCAAGAAAGATGCCGTCAAACTCACCACTCTGAATCAGAAAAATCGCTTCAGCCACTCCTTCGACTGGCTTGAAGCAACAGAACTCTCCCGCAAGTAACTCAAGCGCCTCACTGACCGCTGGATAAGGATCCAACACGAGCATAACAGGCCGTAATAATTGCTCCAACGGTTGAAAATCTGCACAGGCCGCCTGAATCAAAGACTGGGCCAAGGCCTCATCCTCCTGATCTATTTGCGATATTAAGGCCCCGGCCGTCTGCTCCGGATCCAGGCAATGCGCAAGCGCACGTTGAAGTAAATAGCGCACACTGCGTGGTGATTTAGCCGTAAAGATACAGGCACAAGAGTACGCATCTAATGCGGCAAAAGAACTAACATCTAGACCTAAGGGATCTGCGGCAACTTTTAACGCTCGCAGCAATCGCCCTGCCTCGGAGCGATCTTCTAAAACTGCGACCGTCCAAGAAGTGCCGCGAGATTCGGCACGAAATACGGAACGCTCCACCTGTAATAATAGTCTCTCACGCTGCGCGCTCAAATCATGCAGCACAAAAGCCGTCACGGCGTTTCCAGCCTCAATCTTTAAACGGCGTGCTTCCGCATAGAGTAGCTTCCCTTCGACTTCGATATGCAAGCGCAGCGACTCCTGCGACTTCAATGCTTGCTCCGCAAGCGCAGAACGCAACAGATCTGCGCCTGAAGTACCCAGCAACCGGGTCGCCAATTTGTTCTTAATAATCAAATCGCTCGACCCTCCCAAGCAAACGATTCCGAGTGGCAATTGATTGATCAGATATTCAAATATACGCAACTTGTCTCGCCCCTGACGATGCGTCTTAGCATTCGCATACGCAAGCGATACAAACTCACTGATCGCGCCAATCCACATCAAGTCCTCGGTATTAAAAGGCCTCCCCTGCTCGTTGCCCGAAAATCGTATATAGCCCTGATCCTCTCCAGAACTCAATGGTACGACCAAACTATCCATGACAAAGTGCTCGCCGACGTCCTCATCGGGAATCGAGCGCATATCCGTATCTAATTCCAAGAAGCCTGCATAATCCGTATCCTCGGAAACAATACGCTCGAGTGCAGATCGAAACGCATCAAAATCATTGAATTCACTCATTGCCGCCGCGAATCGACGGAAAGGAATCAAGCCCTTAGGTATAGCCTTAGAAGAACCGGAAGTCTGAGTAGTATGTTCAATCATATAAAGCAATTATTTAACAACGGGAAGTGAGACAGTAAATTCGGTCCCCCGACCTAAAATCGAACTCACCGTAATATTACCGCGATGACGTTCAATAATTTTAGTCACAATGGCCAAGCCTAAGCCTGTCCCACGAGTACGCACGCCCGTGCCAGTATCTCTGGAAGTAACAAATGGCTCAAAGATAAACTTCTGCAAATCTTTAGGAATCCCTGGGCCATCATCCTTACATTCGACAATTAACCAATCATGCCCATTTTCTGAATCTCGCCCCGTTTTCAGATCGGTAACAATCGTAATCTGCCCGGGCTCATTGCGCTCACTCCACTCGGAGATCGCATTGATTGAATTCTCCAGCAGATTGCGAAAAACTTGCACTAATTGCTCCGAATCCCCCACTAACTGAGGCAATTCCTGCGAGTGATGTACAGCGACCTCGATCCGCTCCGTCTGTAAGTTAGGCTCTACAATGGACAAGGCCTCAGCTAAAACATCCTGCACCTGCACTGCACGAAACGAACCATCCGTATTATGCGCAAATGCGGACACCCCTTCCACGACTGAGATCACTCGCTTAACATCCCGCTGCACCGTCTCACTAAAGCTCGGATCGAGTCGCAATGATTCGGGCTTTTTCTTCAACAGCGAAGCTAAGGTTTTAATCGAAACCAAAGGGTTGCGTAATTCATGCGATAAGCCCGCCGCCATCGTCCCTAATGTGACCAATTTCTCGACTTGGTTCGAACCTTGCTCGATCTCACGCATCTTAATCGATAAGCCCAGTTGCGAACAAATATTCTCGACCAACAAGTAGTCCACCTCTCCCAGCACGGTTTGGTGCTTCCCTTTGCCTAAGACCAAAAATCCATAACATTCAAAGCGTCCGCGCACGGGCACGACAATATCCTCCGGCCAAAGGATGCGCCGCTCAATCCCCTGACTGAAATATGCCATCTTAAAGTCTTGGGAAGCTAGAATGGCCTCTTCCACATGAAAAGATTTCGCATGCCGCTCAAAAGCATCTAGTAAAAAGTCAATTCGCTCGGGGCTAAGACGGGGGCACCACTTACGTGAACCATTGGAACCACGGCAAACGAAGTCGAAGTCATGAATCGAGCGTGTATACAGTGCCACGTCTGCAATGGACAGCACTTCGGAGATCCGCCCGACGACATAGTTAAACTGCTCCTCTAAATCGCCCTCCAAATCAACTTGTTCCGACAAATCACGCAAGTCTGCCCGAAACGCAAACCGCTTAGCGAGGAAACGGTCATGGAGAAATTGGTTGAAAAGATCATTCACATAGGGCCCCAGCGCTAAAAGAAAGATCGATAACAGACTAAAAAGCACCCACCAGAACAGCACATGATCAGGATAAAAATCATCATAAATCGAATGCATCAGTGCCACTAAGCCAAACGATGTGATACCAGAAAAAATAATCGCGATCACAATTAAACCAAATACGCGAAAGGACATCTCACTAAAATCCAAAGCTCTGAATTTCAACATCGAATACCCCAGCCCTAAAATATAGAAAATAACTGCGGCATGTCCGAACGGAGCGATGGGTATATCTAACCACAAAAAGAAATTTGTCGTCCCCCCTAAAAAGCCAATCACGGTGCCAAAGGTGATATAGCGCAACTGATTCTTCTTATCGATTTCAGCACGTCGGTATTCTGAAAAAAGCAAACCAGATCCAAAAATCACCATAAAGATATAGCCGCCGATGTAGGGAAAAAACATACTACCTGGCACAGGCCAGAATTCAAAGCCTCCCCTCGGCTCAAGGTCCACGACCACAAAATCTGAAATATTAAAACAGAGCAGTATGGCTCCAATCGCATAGCCTGCAATCACATGCCTCTGTAAATAAAAACGCCCCGTCAAATTTACAGCAAAGTGAAAATAAGCATAAGGCACCATAATAGAGCCCGCAACCAGCACATGTACCCAAAAAAATGCATCCGACCGCTCGCTCGAAACCAGCCACATCATGTGCCCGAGTGACCATACAAAAATCGAAAAACTAAAAAAGCAAAAGGCGAGGTTGCGCCCTTTAAAATAGAGATTCCCCTTCGCGATGACAGCGACTAGGAAAAATAGCGACAACAAAGAAATCAGAAAGGAACTGACGACTAGATACGCAATCATTTGATAGAAGACACCAAGTTTGCCTGCTCCCCAAAGGACCTAAAGACATGTGTTTTATCAAAGCCTCCTTGTCGCATAATTTCGACCAATTCATCTTCGCTATAGAAAATGTAATGCCCCTCATCCTCTTTGAGCTGTAAAACTCCAGCAGCGCTCAATAAATTACGCGCAGACTCCACAGCCTCCTCACTATTGGTCTCGCCTAAAAAGCCCTTATAAATAAGCGAAAGATCACAATAAGGCTTCATGCTGGAAAGAATGATACGCCCATCAGGTTTCAAAACGCGGTATAATTCCTTCACCAGAAAGACGGGATCTTTCAGATAAGAAATTAAAAGACTACAGCAAATACGATCTGCAGATTGATCCGCTAAGGGTAAGAGCTTCTCTTGGCTCGCATCGATACGATCCAGATCAAAACGGTAATACATCCGATTAAGATTCCTCAGAGCTGGTCCACCGCCCTCATTTGCTATCGTAGAGTGCCTGCGCGCGGCTTCAGAAAGCCCCTTACCAGTCAAATCGAGACCAAAATACGTAGCGGGTGTTTTCCAGTTCACAGCCGACTGCGCGATCAAATCACGCAAACACCAAGCACCAAACATACCATTGCCGCAACCACAGTCCAAATAGACCGCCCCCTCAGTAGGGCTGCCAAGGCAATCCGCAATCAGTTTGAGGTAATCTTTATACGCGCTAACCGACTCCAGCATTTTATACTTATCGAGGTAGCTATGCCAAAAATCAGCCTCAGACTCACGCTTCGGTGCGACCGCACGCAAGCGATTACGCTCCACTTTATTCTGCTTAAAGACCTCTCGTTTATTGGGTTCAGCTACATCCTCCAACTCTTCTTCGCGCGGGAAGCGTCCATGCTTCGCAACGAATACCGCAGCAAATATAGTCTTTAGCGCCGCCTGTGGATTCTCCATCATTTCGTGCATCACGCCCTTAACTTCACGTATTTGCACTCGATTCGCGCCCTCAGCCAATTGCTTTAATTTCTCGAAATCTACCCATGCATCTTTTTCTGCAGCAAACATGAACACATCGCACTTTGCTTTCAAAAAGTCATCTCGAGTGCCCACACTATCGTGCATATTCTCATCCACGCTAGTTTTCAAAAATTGATCGATATTCACATCATGCCCCAGGATGTCGCCCACACCTTGTTCCACCCCGGAAACATACACATCAATGATATCTTTTTGGCAAATGAGTGTAATCGTCTCCCGGAAATCGACAATACCGACAAGGCAAATCAAGCGCTCTATCCGAGCGTCCAAGCTCGCGGCGCGTATGGCACAGCGCGCGGACATACTGTTCGCCTGCAAAATGACTTTCGAGTGACCGTACTCGGTTTCTAAATAATCAAGTGCAGCCAGAATGTCGGCCACCGCACCCGGCAGTGTGTAATCGACGATCTCTCCTTCACTCTCTCCGATGTGATTGGTGTGATCAAACCGTAAAACCCTTAACCCGTTTTGCGCAAAGACATAGGACATTTGTAAGTTGTTCTTTTTAGACTGTCCATATTTGGGCGCCATCACCACAAAGGGCGCATCTGGCGCCGCCGTGCTCAATGCATCAATGAAGCCCACCATCTTCTTACCGCTGCGAGATGGAAATACGACGACTTTACTTTGAATAGTCGAGTGATCAGTAGCACTTGTAGTCATCTATAAAATTGCTCAATAATTAATCTCCTATCAGATTCATAGGGCCGCCAACATACAAATAAAAAATAATTGTAATGAAACTTAATGAAATAATGGCAACTAATACAAATTAGACATTATAGTTGCACCGCATTAAACTATGGACGTATTTTCCCTAGCTCTACTAATTATTTCGTGAGTCATTTTCTATTCATTAGAGACGAGCCATCCATCCCAGCTAAGCTACGGGAGGTTTTTTCGGCTCCAGAGGACCGAATCGTCATACGGCAATCAGCACTTGAAGCGAAATCTTCGCTCGCGCGCAGCGCCTTTGATGCAGTGGTCATTTACTCGGAAGGCACAGAGCTAGAGCTCAAGCGCACGCTCTGCGAAATACGCGAGCTCACAGAACAGATCCAAATCGTCGTCTTAACACCCGAGTATAACTCAAGCCTAGAAAACACTGCCTTTGAGAATCGTGCCGATCTTTATTTCGCGGAGCCGATCCCCTCAAAAACACTCGCTCGCGTGTTGATGAATCAACACGAAAACAAACAAGGCAACACGCCCAGTAGTATGCAGGACTGGGGCAATCATTCACAACAGCGGAGCTCCAATATCAGCCACGCGACATCGACTCTGAACGTACTGCGCGATCTCTCGCACATATTGAGCTTCAGTTTGGATTATAAAGCCTTTACCCAGCACTTCATCCTCAAGCTGCGAGAACACATCAGTTTCAGCCGCATCGGCATCTTTCTAGAGAGTTCCGCCAAGCAATCCTTAGTCAAAAATAAGCAATCGAAACATCTCACATGCATTGCCTCACTCGGCTTGCCCTCCGACTTGGTGGACTGCTTTCAACTCAGTCGAGAAGTTGGCATCGGGCGCGAGCTGACAGAATATCCTCGTATTTTACACAAAGAAAGCGGTACTCGCAGCCAATTCACACACGGTAATAGCGGGAGCGCTAAAGAGTTCTCAGTCCTCGGCTGCCACTTAGCGATCCCGATCACAGATCGAGAAGAAATCATTGGCTTGGCGGTATTAAATGGCCCCGTGACTGGTCGCGACTACACCGAAGACGAATTGGAGCTACTCTACCTGCTGATGGAAGAACTAGGCTTGGCAATCCGCAATAGCCGCCTACACAGCGAACTTGCGCACCATGGGCAATTAATCGAAAACGTCATGCACTCCATGTCGAGTGGTGCGATCGTCTTCAGTGAAAATCTAGACATTCTTTACATGAACGACGCGGCCAAGCGCTTTCTTGATCTCGGTCAAAACAATCCCGACCGTCGTATCGAATTCGCAGAACTTCCCCCCAAACTGGCGAAGCCAGTGCACCGTGCGGTCGAGAAAGGTGAACTGCTAGAGCCTTTTAAAATCGACGGCTTAGAACCAGACGAGGTGTATCAAGTCTCGATTTTCCCCTTCAGCCAAAAGGGGGAACTGATGCGCCTACCGCGCCCGACGATGCTCATAATAGAAGACTTCACTAAAATTGAAGCCAGCAAAGAAAGCGCTCGATCAGATACCAAGAACCAAACAATCAGTCTGATTGCCGAGCGATTCGCCCACGAGATACGCAATTCTCTGGTGCCGCTATCGACACATGCTCAATTAATCGACAAAAAGATCCAACAACCCAAGTTTCAAGCTTCGCTTAAATCGGCCATGCTCAAAGAAACCGCGAGAATCAAACGCCTCAGCGAGCAAATGCTCTATATGGCGCAATCTTCTCAGGCAGGGGGGAGTGAAGTGCAACTCAATGTTATCATCCAAAAGGCATTCCAACGCGCTCGTACCCAGACAGACAATACACTCGCGGAACTAAAAATTGAAAACCAGCTAGAGTCCTTAGCGTCACTCACGCTAGAAGCCAATCCTGAGGCGCTCACCCATGCATTCGAAGAACTATTCTTAAATTCGATTCAAGCCAATCCAGACGCACAAATCATTCAAGTTGAGATCTGCCAGGATCTCACGGGCAAGCGTCTGGTCCGCTTACGTGACGGAGGCACCGGCCTGACAGAAGATTTAGTCAAGCAGGCAACCGAAGCTTTCTATACGACGCGTCACACCGGCGTAGGCTTAGGACTCTCCGTCGCTCAAAAAGTGATTACCGAGCATCAAGGTGAGCTGAAACTCAATTCCCGAACTCAAGAACGCAACTGGGACATCGAAATCGAATTCCCCTCCTACCGTATCCACGCTTAATTACATGAAACCATTGCAACGCCCTCTCTTCACCCTTGGTCTTTCTTTGCTCGCCTACGTATCCACCGATGCCGCAGCCACACGTGTCGCTTTCATTGATCCCTTTGCCACCGCACGTGGCAATGCATTTACCGCCACGGCCGACAACCCTTCCGCCGTGTTCTACAACGCTGCAGGCCTCACACAAGTCGAAGGCACGCAAGTTCAAGGCAATGTGTTCACGATTTCGCTCGGCTACGAATATAGCAGCTCCAGTGGTAACGACTCCCTAGACGATAGCTATCAAGCCATCCCCAGCGCATTCATTTCCCATAAGTTCAAAGACACTCCGATCGCACTCGGATTTGGCATGTATGCACCCTTTGCACTCGGCACCGACTGGGGCGATGACGCAACATTTACAGCAGCTTTCCCCAACCCAGAATCCGCCGTGCCTCACAAAGCGGACTTAACTTACGTGAAGTACCACGCAGTGGTCGCGTGGCAGATCTCAGAGAGCTTTTCCTTAGCAGCGGGGCTGTCCTTTGACGACACGGACATCGACATCCAAACAAATGCATTGAATTTCGACGGTCAAGACAGTGCAATAGGCTATTCACTGTCCGCCCTGTGGCAACCTAGCGAACAGCACAGCTTCGGTCTAAACTACCAAGCGAAAACAGAAGTTAGCTACGACGGCACAGTTTCAGGTCCCGCGGTATCCGCATTACTCTTACAAAGTTCAGTCGATACCACAGCTGACTTCAGCTACCCCGAATCAATAGTCTTTGGCTATTCCTATCGTCCCAGCGAGCACTGGAATTTTGAATTTAATTTGGATTGGACGAATTGGGACCGCGTAAATGAGCTCGAACTTAAAGGCACGCCCTTTGCCTACACACTCAACTGGGAGTCGGCCTTTATTTGGGAGCTGGGGCTCACCCGCTACTTCGACAATGGCTGGCAAGTGAGCGCAGGCTATACCTTCGTCGAAAACGCCGTGCCCGATTCATTCCTGCTTCCGATCGTCCCCGACTCGGATCGCCACTTCCTCGCGATCGGCCTAGGCCGCAGCTACGAAAATCTGAGCTGGCAAATCACCTACCAACAAGCCTTTGCCAGCGAACGTAAACTGACTGGCAATAAGACTTCGTCAAGTATCGATGGTAGCTACGATCTCGACAGCCAAGCGGTGGCGATATCACTGAATTACAGATTCTGAGACAGGCGAGCCAGAGCCTCAAGACAGCGAGCCGATCAGGGTGCACAGGACGCTCTGGACGCTCGAGACCAAACGCTGGCACTATTCCATCGCACTGCCGACATTCGGATAGCTACCCAGCCACTTGACCAGTGGGCAATGCCCCTCTAGATCCGCCAGCGCCGCCTGCACATTGGCATCTTGATAATGGCCGATCAGATCGATAAAGAAGTAATAATCCCAAGCTTTTTTACGACTGGGGCGCGATTCGATCTTGCTCAAATTAATGCCACGAGTCGCAAAAGCGCGCAGTGCTTTCTCCAAGGCGCCACACTCGTCGCGCAAAGAAATCACTAGGCTGGTCTTATCTCGTCCGCCTCCGAGTGGCTTGGCTCGCGTCTTACCGACCACCAAAAAACGCGTCACATTGTCATCACGGTCTTGTATGTCGCGGGCTTGAATCGGCACCTCATAACGCTGCGCAGACAAGGCACCTGCAACAGCAGCCACGCCTTCGCTAGTCTTCGCGGTGAGCACGGCTTCAGCGGTGCTCACAACATCAATTAGCTCTGCGTTGGGCAAATGACGGCGCAGCCAATCGCGACATTGCCCCAGCGCTTGATCCTTTGATCGCACCTCTCGAATCGCTTCGATGGGCGATTGAGAGATCAAGCAATGATCAATCGGTAGGTAAACTTGCGAGCAAATGTGTAGATTAGACTCGACTAGCATGTCCATCGAGTGGAAGACGGCGCCTTCAGTTGAGTTTTCAATCGGCACTACACCGTAATCCGCGGCCCCGGATTCGACCTCGGCAAAGACGTCGGGAATCGTCTTGATCGAGCGATAATCGAGGCTGACCCCAAAATTGCAGATGGCGGCCTGATGGGTATAAGTCGCCTCGGGGCCGAGGTAGCCAATCACCAGCTTTTTCTCCAAGCCGATCGAGCCAGAAATCACCTCGCGATACACAGAGCGTAAGGTTTCGTTCTTAACCGGGCCGGGATTCAGCGTGCATACTTTTGCCATGACCTGTGCCTCACGCGTGGGGTCATAATAGTCGGCCCCGTTGGCATGCTTAATCTGCCCAATCTCACCGGCATGCTTAACTCGCTGACTGAGGAGTTCGACAATGTTCAAATCAAGGGCGTCCACCTTTGCGGGATCGGTTGCCTGCGCGGCAGGGTCTAGCCCCGCAAGCATCAATGCTCGGTAAATCGCCTGCAAAGTCGCGTCAGAAAGCGGACCGGGGTTAAATTTCGCAACCTTTGCAAGCACGGTAGTCTCGTCAGCCCCCCCGTCGTTCAACACACGTTGATTAAGCAGCTCCACCACTTGGCGGTCGATGGCATCAATCGCATCGCGATTGCGCTGTAGTTTCACGTTGATATCTTCAGGCATCATAATGCAGTGTTTTCGTTAGATTCAGATTCGATGGCCGCATCACTCTCGACGTTCTCCCGCTGCCAGTCCACTTCGACAAATTTCTCATCCAGCGCGAGCTCATCTGACTTCGGCTCTTTCGACAGGCCCACATCTTCGTCAGAAATCTCATCGGGTTCGTCTTCGCTGCGGCGCATCCACTCATCGATCTGATGATTGCTCAAGACATCCGAGGCGGGCAGCTCCTCCAGCTCCCGGATACCGGTGAATTCTAAAAACTTATCAGTGGTGCCATACTGAATTGGCCGACCAGGCAACTCTGCGCGACCAGTCACAATTACCAGCTCGAGATCAATTAACTTATGTAGCGCACTATCCACGGACACCCCACGAATCGCCTCCATCTCCGCACGTGTCACTGGCTGACGATACGCCACGATCGATAAAGTCTCTAAAGCGGCCGGGCTGAGTTTCATCGGCCGTGGAGCGCCACGCAGCACTCGCACAAACTCTGCAAATTGCGGAGCGGTCACCATTTGATAACCATTAGGCCCTTCCACGAGGCGGTAGGCTTTATCCTTTACTTCCGCTTCCTCGCGCAGCTGCAGCAAAGCATCGCGAATTTGCGCTTGTGTCACCAAACTTGGCACTTCCAGTGTCGGGCTTTCTTCGCCCTCCTGCTCTCTGGCATCTTCCTGCGCTTCGCTCAACTCTTGATGGTAACGGACGAATACCTTAACCACATCTTTAAGCAAAATCGGTTCGGCAGTCGAAAGCAACAAGGCCTCTAAAGTCTTTTTCAGGTCAAAATCCATATAATGGCAGCCACTAGATTCAATAATATCGTCGGTTAAAAGCAAAAAGGGTATTGTCGTTTGCGTCGCTATTCATTGAATTCTTCGCTTTTCTGCAATGAGAAAGACTTTTCGACTACATTTAATTTAGAATTTATCAATTATGGCTGATATAACAAACCGCCCGCACTCCTCAATCGTCGTTGACGGAAACGACCGCGCCCCCGCACGCTCTATGTTACGCGCGGTCGGATTCCAAGATGAAGACTTTAAGAAGCCTCAAATCGGGATCGCCGGCTCTCCCAGCGACTTGACTCCCTGCAACATGCACCTCGGGGAACTCGCGGAGCACGCCACCAAAGGCGTCAACCAAGCAGGTGGTAAAGCCGTCAACTTCAGCACAATCACCGTATCCGACGGCATCAGCATGGGCACTAAAGGCATGCGCTACAGCTTGGTCTCACGCGATGTGATTGCCGACTCCATCGAAACAGTGGTCGCGGCCGAAGGCTTTGACGGCCTTGTCGCGATCGGTGGTTGCGACAAGAATATGCCAGGCTGCATGATCGCGATCGCGCGCCTCAACCGCCCAGCGGTCTTTGTCTATGGCGGCACCATCCTACCGGGCCTGATGCCACACGACGAAGAAGAACAACGCAATCCAATGGATATCGTATCGGTATTCGAAGCCGTCGGCAAGCACGCCAAGGGCGAATTGACCGACGAAGAACTGAAAGAAGTCGAGAAATACGCAATCCCCGGCGCAGGCTCTTGCGGCGGCATGTATACCGCCAACACAATGGCCAGTGCAATCGAAGCGCTCGGCATGAGCCTACCTGGCAGCAGCGCACAAGTCGCCGTCGGCGAGCCGAAGCGTAAAGACTGCGAAATGGCCGGCGCAGCGGTGCTCAAGCTACTCGAAAAGGGCATTAAACCACGCGACATCATGACGCGCAAGGCCTTCGAAAACGCGATCACTACCTGCTTGGCGCTGGGTGGTTCCACGAATTTGATTCTGCACCTACTCGCGATCGCACACTCCACAGACGTGGACCTAAGCATCGATGATTTCAAGGAAATCGGCGAGCGCGTGCCCCTACTGGCCGACTTGAAACCATTCGGAAAGTATAACATGAGCCACCTGGTCCGCATCGGCGGCATCCGTCCGATGATGAAAATGCTGCTTGATCGCGGCATGCTTCACGGCGACTGCCTCACCGTGACCGGCGAGACTATCGCCGAATCGCTCAAGGATGTACAGCCCTACGCCAGCTTCCCCGACGAGCAAGACATCATTCGCCCCTTCGATCAGCCGATCAAAGAGACCACTCACCTACGCATTTTGCGTGGCAACCTCGCCCCCGGCGGCGCCGTCGGCAAAATCACTGGTAAAGAAGGCCTCCACTTCAAGGGCGTGGCCAAAGTTTACGAAGGCGAAGAAGAAGCTCTCATCGGTATCCTACGTGGCGATGTAGTCGCTGGAGACGTAGTCGTGATCCGCAACGAAGGTCCCGTCGGGGGCCCCGGCATGCGGGAAATGCTCTCACCCACCAGTGCAGTCGCCGGACGCGGCCTCATCAAGGAAGTCGCCCTCATCACCGATGGTCGTTTCTCTGGTGGTAGCCACGGTTTCGATGTCGGCCACATCACTCCCGAAGCCGCCAAGGGCGGCCCGATTGGCATCGTCAAGAGCGGTGATCAAATCGAGATTGATGCGGTCAAGAACACCATCAATCTATTGATCGACGATGCGGAATACGATGCGCGCATGGCAGCCTTCAAGCCAACCGGCGCTGGCTCCAAGCGCGGCATTCTCGGTAAATACGCAGCCACCGTCGCCACCGCCTCCGATGGCGCCGTGACCGATAAAGATCTATAGCCGCACTTCCTAATTCTAAATTTCTAATTCTAAATTCATACAGCCATGTCCTGGGACCGTTTCACTAAGCACTATCTAAATATCAACGAGCTCGATTTCGCGATCGATATCAGCCGCATCGACTTCGGCGATAATTTCTTCGCCGAAATGGAGCCACGTATGCAAACCGCTTTCAAAGCGATGCAAGCACTCGAAGCGGGAGCGATCGCCAATCCGGATGAGGGCCGCATGGTCGGCCATTATTGGCTGCGCAATGCCGCACTCGCACCCAAACCAGAACTCACCGCAGAGATCGAAGCCTGTGTTGCTAAGATTAAAAAGATCGCGGCCGATGTGCACAGCGGAGCCATCAAAGGCGCGGCAGGCGCCTTTAAGAACTTATTAGTGATCGGAATCGGCGGCTCCGCACTCGGCCCGCAGTTTGTAGCCGACGCACTTGGTGGCCCCAAAACTGATAAGATAAAGCTCTTCTTCTTCGACAACACCGACCCCAATGGACTCGATCGCACACTGGACGCGCTCGATGGCCAGCTCGGAGAAACACTCTCAGTCGTCATCTCTAAGTCGGGTGGCACACCGGAAACTCGCAATGGCATGCTAGAAGCCACAGCTGCCTATACAGCAGCAGGGCTCGACTTCGGTCAGCACGCGATCGCCATCACCGGCGAGGGCAGTAAACTGCATCAAGTCTCCAAAGAGGACAACTGGTTAGACTTCTTGCCCATGTGGGACTGGGTAGGTGGACGCACCTCCGAACTTGCAGCCGTGGGGCTGTTTCCCGCAGCCATCCAAGGCCTCGACATCGATCGCATGCTCGCGGGCGCGAAAGCGATGGACGATGTCACACGTTCTACAGAGACCGCCAGCAACCCTGCTGCCCTACTCGCACTGATGTGGTATTTCGCCACTGACGCAAAAGGCGCCAAAGACATGGTGGTGCTTCCCTACAAGGATCGTCTCATGCTCTTCTCGAAGTATCTGCAGCAACTCGTCATGGAGTCACTCGGCAAGGAACTCGACCTCGACGGCAAAGTCGTTCACCAAGGCATCGCCGTTTACGGCAACAAGGGCTCCACCGACCAGCACGCCTACGTGCAACAACTACGTGAAGGTGTGCATAACTTTTTCGCCACCTTCATTGAAGTGCTCAAGGACCGCGATGGCGACTCGATCGAAGTCGAATCCGGCACCACATCGGGTGACTTCCTGCAAGGCTTCTTCCTCGGCACACGCGATGCTCTATACGATAATGGTCGCCAATCGATCACACTCACCATTCGCGAAGTCACTCCCGAGGCCGTGGGCCAATTGATCGCACTCTTCGAACGTGCCGTCGGTCTCTACGCCAGCTTGATCAATATCAACGCCTACCACCAACCTGGCGTGGAAGCTGGCAAGAAGGCGGCAGCGACCGTCCTCGAGCTCGAACAACAAGTGATCGAGCACCTGAAAGCTCAAGCGGGCAAAAAATTGGACGCAGTCAGCATTGCACAGAACTTGAACCTTGATGCACAGACTGAATTGATCTTTAAATTACTGAATCGTCTCGCTGCCAACCAGCGTGGGATTGCAGTTGAAGCGAAGAGCCCCATCCATCAGTCACTTTTTTATTCTGAATAATTTAGCCAGAACCCCCCAATAAATAAATGAATAGTCTATCCATGATACTCCGTATCCTCGCAATCGTAGCTGCACTCGCAGCAGCCGCCCTTTTCTTCGTTGGCAAGGGAAAACTTGCCGAACAACACGCAGCTCAAGTTAAAGCAGAGCAAGCCACTGTAGCTGTTCAGGCGGAATTAAGCACCGCCAACGAACAAATCGGCAAACTGGAAACCAACCTCAAAAACGAACGCGAATCACTCGCCGACGAGAAGCGTAAGCTCGAAAGCGTGCGCTCTGAGATGTACACAGCCAAGCAAGAAGTCAGCCGTAGCCAACAACAACTGAGTGAAAGCAAAAAGGCGATCCGCGAGCTAGAAAGCGCCGCCCAACGCCTACGCGCCGACCTACTACAATCGGAGCAAAACTTGATCGCAGCTAATAAAGAAAGTGAACTCGCTCAACTCAACGAGCGCATCGCTGAGCTGGAAAAATCAAATGCCGACTTCAAAGAATCCTTAGATCGTGCCCAAGAGCGCCTCGCCAACAGCCGTGCGGCTGGTGCAAAAAGCGCCTCCAACGGAGTGCTCACAGCAGGTAGCGGCAGTTACAGCAGTCACTTCTCGCCAACTGCATCACAGCCACTGCCGCAAGCAACGATCGGAGCCGAAACAACAGTTCAATCTCTGAGTACAAAAAATGGTCTCATCGTACTCGCCAACACGACTGAGCTCGCTCTAGCCCCAGGTGCACAAGTGACTGTCATAAAAGACATGAAGGCTCTCGGTAAGATTCAAGTCGTGCAAGTCACCGACAAGCTTGTCGTGGCCAACCTACTACCAGGTGCTCAAGCTAACAAAATGACTGTGGGTAGCGCCATCAAAATCTTGAACTAAGAGCTCGCAAGCGCCCAAGCTATTTGAGCATTCTTGCTTTCATATTTCATAACACGAACAGCACATCACTCATCTAAATATATAATGTATCGCCGAATCGCACTCCTCGCCGCACTTGCCCTGATGGCATTCTTCATGACTGGTTGCTTCGACAGTAATCCCGACGATCAATCGGTGCCTTGGAGTCGCCCAGCTGACTGGGAACGCGGCGCACCCGGCTTCGGCGGCTAGCTTGCGGATATATTTTCCACAAAAGCTCCACTCATTCCGAGTGGAGTTTTTTTATTTTCACTTGCGAGCAACTAGTAGGACGAAAAGATGCACTCGTGTTAAAAAGCATACCAATCAAAGAAACCTTGGTCACCGTAGCTGATGGACTCCTACACATGGGTTCCCTCGTCGTGCTGGCAGCCATCATACTACTTGCTTGCAGGCTCTTATCGCGTGGCCATGTGGATGCTAAGCTATTAACAGGCCTATGGATCGCTCTACTGTTAGCCACTGTAAGAGTTTTGTTGCTAAACGCGTTCGCACACCTGCTACCAAACTCTAATGCGCACAATCTAGAACTAGCAGTTATCGCGGGGCTCTACATCGCAGCATTTGTATTGGTCTATAAACTGATCACGATACCTGCGCTCGGCACCGCACTGAGTGCCGCAGCCATCGTCCTGACGCAACTCGCATTGGCCAGCTATGTGCCACAACTCTCACAGAAATTAATGCCTGAAGGTCAACGTTTCGCAGAGCTGACAGGCGCGAGTAATCAGCGCACTCAAACACTCGCACGCGATGCCCAAGCATTTCGCAATAGAGCAGGCAGTGCCCAGCAAATCTTAATAAACACTTTTAATTCCTTAACTGGCCGGGAAAGCGGCGAAGTCAAATTCTCTACAGAAACCGCTCCACCACAAAGGAGTTTAGATAAGTCTAAACCAGCGCCCAAGCTCAACAGCGAAGCCGTGCTACAATCTACCAGCGCCAGCATATTAACTCCAAAACCGCTCTTCCCTGAAGATTACCATCACGCCGAAACGCCTGACTTAATCAATGAAGAGGTCGCATACTACATGCCACAAGCAAAGCCAGTTCCCTCCGAGAACAACTTAGCGCCTCCACCAGCCAATGTGGAGGCATCCGAATGGCCCGCCCCCACGACAGACGAGCCCGCAGCGGAAATCAATTATTTCACCGCGGATGAGCTTCGTCCCATCGTGACGGACCAATCCATCGTGCAAATACCCACAGGCCCCGACGCCGCAACATGGCAGCTAGCCGCAAAAGCCATTAAAATCGACGCTTGGTTTGCAGCTGCCGATGAGTCCGGACGCTCCACCATTTTCATAGCAGGCAATGCCTTACAAGATGGGGACACTTGGGAACATCAACACCAAGACGGCCATCTCTACCGATTCGCCTTCAAGGGCATCGAAAACAATTTGATTACCCTAGTTGCCCTAGAGCGTGTCAGTGCTTCGAAATAGTTGAATTCGCGAATTGCTCACTCTAGCCGTGACCAATTCACGAATTCACGACTAGAGCACCCGCCCGATTCTGTCTAAGCTTTATCTTTAGTCGCAGAATCAGCAAATTCGCCGAGATTACGGAAGCGCGCATAACGATCCTCCAGCAACTTTTTAACGCTCTTCTTCTTGAGCTTAGTCAACGAATCCACGATGGCCTCCTTCAAGTTTTTGGCCGCCGCGGGGTAGTCGCGATGCGCGCCCCCAGTCGGTTCGGCAATCACGCGATCGACCACGCCAAATTTCTCCAAATATTCAGGACTGAACTTCAATGCATCTGCCGCCTGCGGAGCCGCCGCGCGATCCTTCCAAAGAATCGCGGCACAACCCTCCGGCGAGATCACAGAATAGTAGCCGTTTTCAAGAATCATTACCTCATCGGCCACAGCCAGCCCCAAGGCGCCACCACTGCCGCCCTCTCCGATCACAATCGTGACGATCGGCACCTTCAAAGCACTCATATCACGAATGTTCACCGCAATCGCCTCCGCGACGTGACGCTCCTCAGCACCAATGCCGGGATAAGCCCCTGGAGTATCCACAAAAGTGACGATCGGCATATTAAATTTTTCAGCCATCTCCATTAAACGCATCGCCTTACGATAGCCCTCTGGATGTGGACAACCAAAATTACGTTTCAAGTTATCACGCGTGTTACGCCCCTTTTGTTGGCCCAAAAGCATGACTGCTTCGCCATCAAGAAAAGCAGGTCCGCCCACAATCGCGGCATCCTCGCGAAAACGACGGTCCCCGTGTAACTCCTCAAAATCCGTAAAAATCGCATCAATATAATCCAGCGAATACGGGCGCTTCGGGTGGCGCGAAAGCTGAACGCGCTGCCAAGGAGTCAAATTGGAGTAGATCTCCATCTTGGTTTGCTCGATTTTGGCCTCAATAGCCTCAATTTCATTCGTCACATCGACCTTGGACTCCTTTGAGACCTGATTCAGTGTGATCAATTGTTTCTCAAGCTCGCGCAGCGGCTTTTCAAATTCCAGCGTATAAGTAACGTCTTCCATGTATATTAGAATTTAGGGGTTTAGATTCGAGGCTGTCAATGCCGCTAAATGTCATCCTTTTCAGGGGGCGATTTGAGTTCGTCCTTCCAGCCCAGCATGCGCGCCTGCGCACCAAAGTGCTCCGCTTGGTCTTTATCCCCACGCTCCACCCAGATGCGCGACAGACTGGTATTAATGTGTATATCCTCTGGGCAGAGTGCGTGCGCACGCTCCCCGGCCTGCAGAGCCGCATCATAATCGCCCTCCGCAAAATAAATTTCAGTCAAGGCATGCCATACCCCAAAACTATCCGGATGCAGCTCCGAAAGCTTTAAAAGTTTAGTCAGCGCCGCCTCACTATCACCCAAGGTGAAATCAAGGGTGGCATCGTCGATCTGGTCTTGAAGAGAAGTGTCACGCATAGTCGCTTTTGTGTTGCTCTAAAACTGAGCCTGTTTTGGATCGAGGAGAGATAACTCACTTATGTCTGACCCGCAAATCGAAAAACTCCTTATTGTTCAAGATCGCGACGTCGCGCTCCAAAAAATCGAGCAAGAACTCGCCCGCATCCCACAAGAGCGCAGCGCCCTAGAGGCCCACATCACCACGGAGCAGGCTAATATAGAAGCCGCCAGCCAGGCGCTCAAAGAAAAAGAGGTCCAACGCAACGAGGTCGACACCGAGGTGAAAGCCAAAGAAAGCGCCATCGCACGCTTTCTGACGCAACAACTTGAAGTCAAAAAGAACGACGAGTATCGCGCCCTCACCCAGCAGATCGAACAAAATCAAAGTGACATTGCCGAGCTCGAGGAGCGTCAAATTGAGCTCATGCTAGAGATCGACGGCACCCGCGAGACCTTTGAAGCCGAAAAAGCTGTCATCGAAGCCCGCATAGTCGAACAAAAGCAAGAGATTCTACAACTTGCGGAGCGCGAAAAGAATTTAAAAGCCTCGATCAACGAAGCCCAAGCAAGCGTGGTGGCCGCACGCAGCACCGTCCACGAATCTTACCTCGGTCATTACGACCGAGTCAAAAAGCTCTGCAAGCGCCCCCCTTACGTAGCCCCAATTGAAGCCCACAAATGCGGGGGCTGCCATCTGCGCGTATCCAACGAAGTCTCCGGCAATGCCCACCTAGACAGCGAGATCCACTTCTGTGACCAGTGCGCTCGCATCGTCTACGCGTAAGCAAACTCAGGCAGGGGGCCATCAATGGACATAAAAAAAAGCGCCTCGTGTAAACGAAGTGCTTAAAAAAATGGTACACCTGAAGGGACTTGAACCCCTAACCTCCTGATT
>CEUD01342453.1_pt1 | contig 31271 bp, 30 predicted proteins | sample 356481 | NCBI WGS metagenome assembly CEUD01 (sample SAMEA2623314, study PRJEB7988) | marine metagenome | isolation source: saline water (ENVO:00002010), including | reverse complement strand
TTCAGCTTATCCAAAAACAAGGATGTTTTTTAGCTATTCATCCCCATACTAGTGTCCCAGTTTATACTTAGTCTAAGTCATCACTCATGTGATCCACCAGGGCGTAGATACTTTCCATTGGATTTGCTCCAATAGATGTAGGAAAAACTGATCCATCCATAATATAAAGATTATTATAATAATGTGATTTACCATTGGTACTCACCAATGACTTCTTTTCATCTGTCCCCATAGGAGCTCCTCCCATGACATGAGCAGAGAATACTTTAATGAATCTATTGGGATCATTTATAAGTTTATTAAACTCACTTTTATCACTTACAAATTGAGTATTATATAAACCAGGATATATTGCCTTCGCACCTGCATCTAATTGAGCTGAGGCCAAAATACTCATGGCCCGTTTAGCTGCATTTTTAAAAAAGTCATTTTGATCATATTTTAATTCAGGGAGATTATGCTTATTTAAAAAGACTTCTCCTCCCTGACTTTTAGGATGGAGTCCATCTCTTAAAAGTAAAATCTGTGCACTTAAATAAGGTCTTTTTTGCATAAAATCGAAATGATCTTTTCCATAGTCATCACTTACAGTTGCATAAAGAACGGGATGTATTGGCGCGACTTCTAATTTAAACCCCATGGTCTCTTCTTTAAATCCATCCTCTAAAAAGTGATTCGAATATATTGTTTGTGGAGCTCCCTTTGCCCCCTCAACAATCTGGTCAGAGACATAGGCACTCATTAAGGTTGGGTGAAGGAAAGTTCTCTTTCCTGTTAATTGATAGGGATCTCTTAATTCAGAGCGAAGCATAATGCCAGGGGTTCCAATACTACCAGCACAGAGAAAGAATCTTTTGGCCTTAATTGTAAATTCTTTCTTAGATGGATTGTACGCACTTATAGATATTATATTTTCATTTAGGTAATTTAACTTTTCCACGCTTAATTCACTAATGATTTCTACATTTTCTTTTAGTGCTTTTGGAATAGAGCTAATGAGCGAAGATTGTTTAGCATTAACAGGACATCCTAGACCACAAAGACCAGTATTTGCACAACCATTAACATTTCTAGCGATTGTTCCGTACTCCCAATTGTTTTTTTCACATACTTTTTGTAAAAGTTGATTATTATTATTTATTGGGCCTTCCCACTTTTTCATACCATAAAAAGCTTCAACACTTTCAAAGTGTTTAGTTAAATCAAGCTTAATACCATACTCTTGTTCCCAATGCTTTAGAGTCGACTCAGGAGTTCTAAAAGAGGATGTCCAATTAACAGTGGTTGAACCTCCGACTGCCTTTCCTTGTAAGATTTTAATTTTCTTATCACTTGAAGTTCTTGAGAGTTGTTCTTGATAAAGGTTTTGGTAACTCTTTAGTTCATCATCATTAAAATCATTATTTAATTGTAATTTACCTGCTTCAATAATTAGAATGCGTCGACCAGTTTTCGCAAGCTTCATCGCAAGGTGGCCACCACCAGCACCACTTCCGATAATGATATCGTCGTAGCTTAGAGTACTAGGTAATTCATCTGCTTGAGCAGATTTGTGTTTTCTTTTATAAACGCGCATAAAAACTCTGATACTTGGCTATATCATGACCTTGTTTAGTTGAATAAAATCCCATGAAAACTAAATCGCATAATGATTTATAGGCCACATATAATTGATTATTTAAAACGAAATGATCAAATTCAACTTTCCAATTCTCTAAAAGCTTTATGATATCCTTTTCACTTTTAAATTGAAGAGGAGTTTTAGTAAGTCCTTTTGTAAAAAGTCCTGCATCAAAGAGAGAGAATAATTGCTCGAGTTCACTTTTTCTATCAATTGGTAAAGTTATAAAGAAATCTTCTATTCTTTGCATGAGTAGCAAGATTAATTGATGATTCATTTTTATGCCCGTAACTGTTGGTATAAGTAAGTAGAGAACTTTTTGTTGATTTGCGCTTAAAGTTGAGTAATCAAGTAGGGGAACATCTTCATTTAAAAGATAACTTGGTACATTATGGGCCAATACCAATGTCATTATTGTTCCAATTGAGGAGTATTTAATGAACTGTCTACGTAACATACAGATAAATCCCTATTCGCTATCAAAAGTTTTTATTATACTTATGTACTATGAATCATATACCTAAAGAATTACAAAGTTTAGTCTATTGGGCAATTCGTTTGCTTGGACAAAGCATCAAAGACCAATACGGAACAGAAACCTTTAATCGCATCGAAAAATTACGAAAACAGATGAAAACTATTCGAGCTGCGCAAGAGAGCGAAGTGATAAAAGTTCTACAAAGCAATTCAAAGAACTTGGGAAAGTTAAGTAATAAAGAGCTCTATAGAATCTGCCATGCTTTTTCACTTATGTTGGAGTTAATTAATCGTTGTGAATCTGCTTATCGCTATTCGAGATTACAAGGGAAAGAGCATAAAGAATTTAAAAATAAACCATATGCTAGTATTTTTGTTTTTACCGCCCACCCAACTGAAGCTAGAAATGAAGAGACATTACAATTATTCAGAGATATTTACGAAGCTTTGATCGAAGCGATTAATTATGGCCGTCACCATGTTGAAGATCGAATTCGATATATACTAAGTTTAGCTTTATACATTCCTATGGCGCGCAATGAAAAGCCAAGTGTAAAAGATGAAGCACAATACCTTTATTCATATGTGCTAAGAGAGGAAATCATCTCTCAACAAATTGACTTTTATCGTCGGGGCATCATTGTTCACTTTCGCTCATGGGTAGGAGGTGATAAAGATGGGCACCCTGGGGTTGATCATCGCACACTTTTAATGTCACTAGGCCAATCTCGCAAGAAAATCATTTTCTGGTTAAGTAATAAACTAAAAGAATTAGAACAAGATATAAAGTATCTCGGCACAAATAAAACAGTCGAGGGCTCAATTCATCGTTTGAAGCTTTCTGTAAAAGAATTAAAAAAATTAGAAAAAAACGACGGTAAAAAAGTTCAAAACTTTAAACGCTCACTTATTTCATTAAATACTAAGTTAAAGACACATTATAAAATCAAGTTTCATATGTTAGATGAAATAAATATTTTATTCTGGCTATATCCAGCTCTAGTCATGCCACTTGAAATTAGAGAAGACTCACAAATTGTAAAAGACAGCATTGGAAATAAAGATGCAAAAATTTACAAAATGCTTCAGACTCTTAAAGAAATCTCAAATGGACATGAAGCTAAGTGGTATGTAAGAGGCTTTGTATTATCACAGACTGAAACAGCTGATGATATAGAAGGTGGGTATAGACTTATACTTAAGGTTTTTAAAAACTATGTAATTCCTATTGTGCCCTTATTTGAGACAGCAAGTGCTTTAGAGAATTCATGTAAAATTTTAGAAACATTTTATGAAGTAGATAATAATATATTAAAAGCACATAAAACCAAGTGGAGTGGCCGCTTTGAAGTTATGCTTGGTTATTCTGATTCTTCTAAAGAGTCAGGTGTTCTTCCTAGTCGTTACTTAATTCATAAAGCACTTTATAGCTTGGATCGTTTTTTAACTAAGCATGACTTAACTCCAGTTTTCTTTCACGGTAATGGAGGAAGTATCGAAAGGGGTGGAGGTTCTATTAAGGAACAAACAGAGTGGTGGCCAAAATCAGCTGTGAATATCTTTAAGGCAACGACTCAAGGTGAAATGATTGCAAGAAACTTTCAAAGTGATTTAATCATGCAGTCTCAGATAGAGAAAATTATTGAAGAACTAAACTTTAAAACAACTCGCTTAGAAAATAATAAAGTTCTAGAAAAGTTTCAAAAAAGTATTCAAACATCTTATCAGGCTTTAGTGAATGATAGAGAGTTTAAAACAAAAACTCTTCCAGCCACTCCCTATAGTTATTTAAATCTATTAAAGATTGGCTCTCGCCCTCAAAAGCGAGAAGTAAATAAATCTGATGAAGATATTAAAATTAGGGCCATTCCTTGGGTACTATGTTGGACTCAAACTCGAATTCTTATGCCAACATGGTGGGGAGTAGGTAAGGCCTTTAGTGAATTAGATCAAAATGAAAAAGAAGAATTGAAAGTGGTTTACCAAGAAAATAAATTACTTGCGAGTTTCTTTAAAGTATTGGGATTTACTTTGAGAAAAGTAGAATTACCTTTATTTCTAATGTACTTAGAGCGTCATCTAGAGAAAGAAGAAGCCCATGCAATTTACTCAAGCTTTAAGACCGAGTATGAGAGCACTATAAAATGCTTTGAATTTATTACTGGAGAAAGTGATCTTTTATGGTTTAGACCATGGCTATCACAAAGTATTTACTTTCGTTCAAGCATGATTCATCCCCTGAACTTAATACAATTAGAGGCCTTAAACAGAAAAGATGAAGTCTTATTGCGAGAAACTGTCACTGGAATCGCTTGTGGAATGATGACAACTGGGTAAAATATAAGTATGGAAAATACGACACGCGAAGAATCCGTGCAAATTCAAAATAAGTTTTTTAAATATGAGTTTAAAACTTTTAATGAAATAATTAGCTCGCTAGTTATTACGACTCTCATTTTTGCTGTTTATTCGGGAGTTGTTCCCGGGGCGGCCTTGGCCTTTAGTCCTAAGCTTATCTTTGTATTCTTTTCTTTTTTCTTTTTCCGTGTGATTTATAAGATTTTAGATCGTGAGAATTATGATGAAACATTAAATAATTTCCTTATGGGGGCACTATGGTTTTGGGTTCCGCTAAATTATATAATGTCAGATTCACCTTATGTGTTTACTTTCTTATTAGTCTTTCTCTTTCTAAAGTCTCGTAATTTTTTTATGGGACAGAGTTTAAGACTTAATCCATTTATGAACATACTTTTAAATTCGAACTATGCATTTTTATTAACTGTATACCTTATTAGTATCTTTTTAATGGATCAAAGGCTTAGTTTATTAAATGACCAAGCAATTCTTTTGGCCTTTGCACTATGGCTTACTTATTTATCTTATAAATTAGCAAAGAGTATTAGGGGAGATAAGATTGAATTAGAACAAGAGTATATTTCGGCTCAACTTGGTCCGCTTAAGTCTGCATTTATTGTACTAATAACTCTACTTATCCAATTAGCACTTTTTATTTTCTTAACTAAGGGAATGTTATATCGCTTTGAAGTTTTATTAGGACTTACAACTTTGTATGTCTTTCACTACTTTGTTTACCATTTCTATCTTTTAAAAACCACTGACAGAGAGGCACGTGCTCTAAGTCCAACGACACTTAGTTATGGTCTTGCAAGTATGTTTATTATCTTAGTGGCATCAGTTTTAGAAAACTTACTATAATTTAATTATAAGGTCTGCGATTGCTACGCTTATTAGGACGCATTTGCCACATCAATTGTGATATATATGGCCTTCTATCTTCACCAGTCGCAACCATTAAGAGCTTAGTAATTTTTAAATCTTCAGGGTCGGTATAAAGTAGAATTAGTAATTCTTGAATATAATCAGTATCTAAAGTGATATAATTATCAGTACCAACACCAAGCTTTACACCTTTTTTCTCCCACCAAGAAAATGGGTGGTCCTTATAGTCTTTAAAAGATCCAGTTAGACGCTTATTTGAGCTTGGAAGAGCGATAAGTGAAACCTGCTTATTAATCATTCTATTTAAAACATCATGTTGATAATGCTCAACTTCTCTGGCGGTATGAAACTTTGTTTTAACAAACTGAGTTTTCTCTTCAGGAGATAAAGGAATACCTTTAAATAGCTTATCTTTAACTTCACCATTATCACGCCAGTGCATTTCATCTAGCTCTTTATACTCAGTACTATTTTCTTTTAATGCAATACCTTGTTCATTCATGTCACTAACTCTTTGATAGAGTGAGTGATAATAATAATTTGGATTTATCCCAAGGCTTAGACCATGTTCTAATGTATCGATATGCCAAATATTCATAGCATTATCCACCGCTTGAACACCTTTTTTTAGTGTATGCCATGTTTCACCATGGTGAGAGCGAATGGAAAAGCCCTTATAATGTAACTTTCTAAATCCAAGTTTCATATCTTGGAAGTGACCCTTGCGATAAAGGTCTTTTTCATTACCTACTGTATCCACATCAGTAAGATAAGGACCTAATTCTGGATTTCTTTCTAGTATCGCCAAGATTAAATCGATCTGTTGATCAAAGTGATCCTTTTTAGACTCAAAACGGCTACCATCAAAGAAGTCAGCTTCTTTTCTAAAACAAGGTGATAAGCAAAAATTAAAGGCCGGAACTTTCTTTTTAAATTCCATGAACCCATCGTAAAGACCCATCACTACGTCTTCTTCAGTAAGTTTATCTAGCCCAGGTATCTGCTCACTTGAATCATTAGTTGCTCTTGAAAATGTAAACTTTAAGCGAATAAAGCCTACGTTATATGAGTGATAAAGCTCACTGGCCATATGATAAGCAGCTTCTTTATGGGCCTGTCTATCTGTAAGAATTAACTTTGGTAATAAAAGAATCATTAAGTAACGATCAAACTTTTCTTCTTCTTTTAAAACTAAGAGATCATCAACATCTTCTTCCGATTCAATTGTTATATCATCTCCATAAGTTTCTTTAATTTTTCTCCAATAAATATCTTTATTAGGACCTTTTAAGAGTGGTTTTAGTCTAGGCCAAACAAAGTCTGCAGTTAAAGAACCCGTAAGATGAATATGTTCTTCATTATATGGAAGAGGGAAGTTTTTAAAGAATACTCTTAACGCGTCGCTCACTGGATGAGAGAGTAATGTATGAATATCAACTTCACCTTGTTGATAGCCGCTGATTAATTTTCTGAATTCTTGTAGTGACTTTCTAATCTGTTTATTTTCTCTGGCATACTCTGACTCAATAGTAAGATCCAGTGTGTCAACAAGGGATATCCCATTGGTTTCACTGATTAAGTTGATTAAAATGTCTGATATATTCTTTACTAGTTTTAAACCCATATTAACAAAGCAGTGTATACGATAAATTATGAAATGTACCGAACTTTTAATATTTGGTTAAGCTTCTTACAATATTCTGGCAAATTCTTACATCAGTAGTATTAATAAAATTTTTAAGGAATAATTTAGTTACCAATGACTTTATGGATGAAGCTTTTTAGGCCATGGAAGGTCTCTTTTCCCTTCACAATAAATTAAATCAAATCTATATCACTAGTTCTTTGTTTAAATAGTTCAAGATCAAATTGATCACCATGTTGCAGATAGTATTCCATTTGTTCAATACTATCATTACCCCAAAATAATTCATTATTAATTATAAAAGAAGGGGAGCCAAATGCATGGTGTGATAAAGCTTCTTTCGTATTCTTTTTTATTGCTTGCTTAACATTTCTTTCAAATGTTTTTTCTAAAATATCTGCACCGTTTTTAATTCCATTGCTTTGAAGCTTTGTAAGAATATAGTCGGGGTCTTCTAGAACTTCACCTTGTGCCCAAATAAGTTTCCAAAATAGATCGATGACCTTGGCCTGTTGCTCACCACTAGCTTCAAGTGTGGCCATTCTTAAAATATAAAGAGGGTTAAAAGGATGTGTTTTTGGGGGATTAAATTCAATATTATTCATATGAGCGTAGCGAAAGCAATGCTTTAAACTGTATAGTCTTTTCGCAGGGATAAGCCCCGGTCCCTTGATGTCGTGTTGGGTAAAGAGAGTGCCCATCATCATGGGTAAATACTCAAACTCAGCACTATATTTGGCTTTCAAACGACTGTGATTTACCCAGGCGAAGTAGGTAAATGGGCTTAAAAAGTCCATATAAAACTTAATTTTTTGCATATCTAAACCTTTAAAAAGATAGTGATTCGTAAAGAAAGATACACGATCTATTGAGAAAAAGGCAATTTCTTGCTAAAATTTACGCACCGCTTTCCAGTTTTTCCTACAACTTCAGTGGTACGTTACTTTTCCCCCTCAAATAGTTGATTGAAGTTTGTAGTGATCTTATTAGAGAAATTCTTCTCTTTTGAGGTATCCCTATGCAACAGATTTTTAAACCCCTTGCGCTCTTAGCGCTCATGATTTCCTTTGTCTCTTGTGGTGGTCAGAAACCAATGGTTGATGACATTAAGGTTTCTCCTTACTACGAAAATGATGAATTAATGATTTCCCTTGCTGCCGATCTTAGTATCGGTAATGTAAGTCTGCCCCAAGCCTCTTTCCCTATTATTCATCCTAAGACCGGAGAAGAAATTGGTCTTGTGAGTATGGTTAATCTTGGTGCGAACCAAAACCTTTTAGATTTAGTGGTTAATGTAAGTGCCATTTCAAATTTAAACTCGAATATTGCTAAGTTACCAAATGGTGCAGTATTACCTTTAATTGGTAATAACCGTTCAATTATTATTCCTATTGGTCCAAAGGTTGAGTTATATCTTTCAATAGGGGATGGAAAAGTTGCACTTGGTGTCTCTATTCCATTTAAAACTCTTGATGCCGTTGGTAGAAAAGTTGGTACTTCAGCTTTATTTCCAGTCTTTAATAAGAATGAGATCTACGGTGCTGCTGGTTTATACTTATCAAAAGAAGCTGGTAAGAATGGATTTGGTTTATTTGCAGATGTTACTAATAAGCTAGATGATATTATGTTCTTAGATATTACTAGAAGAGATGATATCCAGACTTTAGATTATAATGCTGTTATTCCAGCAAGTAGAACCGAAAGTAAAATCAACTCTGAAATGCTTAAAATGCATAGAAGATCTAAACAACTAAGAATTAATTAATTTAAGAAAATTTAATCTTTGTGATCATCGCTTTATTCGATTTAATAAAATCTACATCATAAGCTAATTGCTTACATAATTTTAAAATAAGTTTGTGCCCTATTTTTTGAAATGGGGCACTTTTATTTTTATCTTCTACTCTTCCATTATTGGCAATGGTCAATCCCATTGAATCGGTGTGATTGGTAAAAGTAAAATAAAGAGTTGTGGCACCAGCTGTGGTTGCATTTTCAACTAGGCAATTTAATAGGGTGTTAAGTTTCATTTCATTAAAATAAACATTTTTATCACTGGTAATTATTTCTGACTCTGAAATTATTGAGAGTTTAGAGATATTAATATTACTGATAAATTTTTGGATCTTTGCATTCAAGGCCTTTAGAGATATCTCCTCATGATCTGAATTGGTATTGATATCAAAGAAAAGTCTCATTGAATCAAGATTATGTTGTAAGTTATCGTTATATTGTTTGATTGCGAAGTAATGTTGACCAAGTCTGCCCTTAGCTTGATTAACTTCATCATTTAAATTTTGAATATTATCTTCGAGTGCATTTAAGAACTTATTTAAATCAGAATTTTCCATAAGATGATTTTACTGCTTATTAAAAAAAATACAAAGATCAAATTAAGTTTTTAAGCAGTTTGTCCTAAAGAATGGATTAACTGGTTATTTTTAAGAAAGCTTAATGGAAGGACGAGTAATTTAGTCCCTTTATGTACTTCCAAGGTATGTTTAAAAGGGCTGTGTTTAAGACACTCATCGAGGCCAATGATTTGATTCGGGAAAAGAGGATAGGTTGAGTTATCGTATTTTCTAATTTGCAACTTTCCACTAAGAAGACAAAAGGCAGCATTAGGTACATTACCTTTATAAATTAAGGTCTGATCAATTTGATAGACCTGTGGCTCTAGTACTTTTAAAAAAGAGAAGAGTTGGTCTGGAGATAAATCGTAAATGGTGATTCCTCTTATCATAGCTTAAGTCTAGCTGATGAGAGAAAAAGAAAATATAATATATATCAGGAATTTATAAAAAACTGATTTTTTTAGATTCTTTAGTAAATTTAGTATTCTAGACCTGCAAATTCAATAAGTGCCTTTTCATCTGTGATGAAAATTTTCTTACCTTCTTGTTCAATATATCCTAGGGACTTGATCTCACTCATAAAACGAATAAGAGTTTCTGGAGCTGTACCAATAATAGAAGCCATTTCATCACGAGTAAGCTTGATATTAATAAAGGTACCTTTCTCTGTTGGCTCTCCATGAGATTCTTTAAGTAATAAAAGTAATTCAGCTAGTCTTTCTCGAACATTTTTTTGAGAGAAAGAAGAAATTCTATGCTCAGCTGCTCCTAGGTCTCTTGAGAGTCTAGAGATTAGATTGAAAGAAACAGAAGGCTTTGTTTCAATTAATTTTAAAATATAATCTTTATCAATAAAGCAAACATGAGCTTCTTCAATGGCAGTCGCACTTGCTTGGTAGTGTTTGGAAGTAAAGAGACTTCTATGCCCGATAACATCACCGGCTTGAGCAATACGAATAATAGATTCTTTACCATCCGGGCTCATTTGAGTGATTTTAATATTTCCTTTATTTACACAATAAATTCCATAAGTAGGATTTCCTTCAACAAAGAGGACTTGGCCTTTCTTATAAGTATTATTCACTTTGTGATCAGAAATATCACTTAGTTCCATATGTTCAAGCTCACAGAAAATACCATTTCCTTGGCTAGGGCAACTTTCACATCTTGTCATTTTGGAACTCATAAAAACCTCAAAATCTGATAATTATCATACTTTATATAAAGCTCTAGGCATATTCTAACATAGATCAAAGGTGACTAAAATGGCCATAAATAAAATAACAGAAAAATTAAGTGAAAAATTAAATAAAAACGTACCGCGATATACCAGTTATCCAGTAATTACTGACTGGAAAGGGCAAGATGAGAATACTTGGCTAAACTCTCTAAAGTCAACTTATGCTCTAGGTGTTGATATTTACATTCATATCCCTTTTTGTGAAAAACTCTGTTATTACTGTGGTTGCTTTCGAACAGTGACTAAGAATAAAGAGAAATCCAGAGAATATGTCCATTATTTAAAAAAGGAATGGTCTCTTTATCTCTCTAAATTACCTCACTTGATAAAAGTAAATTCTATTCACTTTGGAGGAGGGACACCAAGCTTTTTAACTCCAGAGCAATTAATCGATTTATTAAAAGTCTTTGATAATTATAAAGCTCCTAAGTTTTATGGAAGTATTGAATTAGACCCAAGAACTGTAAATGAAGATCACCTTATTGTTCTAAGAGAATTTGGCTTTAAAAAAGCCAGTCTAGGAATACAGGACTTTGATCCATCAGTGCAAAAGGCCATTAATCGTGAACAAAGCTATGAGCTTGTTAAAGAGAAAGTTGATCTTATTAGAAAGTACGGCTTTGATGAAGTAAATTTTGACTTGATTTGGGGCTTACCAAAGCAAAGTGTCAAAAGTGTGCAAGATACTTTTGAAAAGGTGAATACTCTTAAGCCCGATCGTATATCATTTTTTAGTTATGCTCACCTTCCTGAAAGAATAAAGAATCAGAGGCTAATTAAAGACAGTGATATTTTACAAGGAGAAGCAAAACTGGCTCTTTTTAATAGTGCACAAACTTACTTAGTTAAAAATGATTATATACCCATTGGGATGGATCATTATGCAAAAAGAGGCTCCAAATTACATTTAGCTTATGAGAATAAAACCCTTTATCGAAACTTTATGGGCTATGTAGAAAATAAATCCGATATTTTACTTGGCTTAGGAGTCAGTTCAATTTCAAAAAATGCAAAAGGATTTATTCAAAATATCAAAAGTATAAAAAATTATTATGAGTATATTGACGCTGAGCATTTCCCGATTGAGAAGGGACACTCACTAAGTACTGAAGAAGCTTTTAGAGCAGAAATTATTCAAATTCTATTTTGTAAATTCATGGTCTTAAAAACAGACATTATGGACTTAAAGAATGGTGAAGAGATAGTTAAGAGTTTGAAAGAATATCAAAAGATTGGTTTAATCGAAGAAACAGATAAGAGTTTTAAAGTGAACGAAGAGGGAAAAAAGTATATCCGTGTCATCGCGAGCTTATTTGATCAGTATCGCACAGATGAGGGAGCTTTCTCAAAGGCCATATGAGTACTTGTTATCATTGTAAAAGCACTGTTTATACATCAGTTAAAATCCAAGCAGAGGATGATAAGGTTTTTTGTTGTCACGGTTGTAAATTTGTCTACCAAGCATTTGAGAAGAATGATCTTTGTGATTATTATCAATATAAAGACAAAAGTTCTGAAAGAGTCGATATCGATGAGATTAAGAAGTCCTTTCTGTATCTTGATCATAAAGACTATCAAAAAGAATTCTTTGAAATCAATGATGAGAGCATTAAAGCACAGTTCTATGTCGAGGGAGTGCATTGCCTGGCCTGTCTTTGGCTATTTGAAAAACTACCAGAGATCAACTCAAATGTACTTAGTTCTCACTTAAATATGACAAATTCAATTTTAGACTTAGAGATAAAAAAAGATGCAAGTGTCGCTAAGATTGCACAAGAAATTGCTAGCTATGGTTATAAAATCCAAGCTCTTGAAAAAAATAATTTTGAAGCAATTCAGAACCTAGAACGAAAAAAAGATATTAATCGCATTGCTCTGGCCTTCTTTGCGATGGGAAATATTATGCTCTTGTCTTTTTCAATATACTCAGGAGCAGAGGGCTTTTTTAAAGATTACTTTCACTGGATTGGGTTTATTATTTCAATTCCTGTCATGATCTATAGTGCAAAGCCATTTTATCAAACTAGTTTTGCAGCCATAAAAAAAAGAAGCTTCTCAATTGATATTCCAATTACCCTGGCATTAATTATTGGTTATTTTGGTGGGATCATTGGTTTAGTTTGGAAAACGGAAACAATATATTTTGATTCATTAGTTATGTTAATATTCTTATTATTACTTTCTCGATTTATTTTGAAAGAAATAAAGCTAAGTCTTTCTAATAAAATGTCTAAGTTAAACTTTTTTTCCAATGTCATAACCCATAGGTTAATTGGAGATGAAATCGAAGATATACATGCCCGCTATATTAAAGCTAATGATACTTTATTAGTGAAAAGAGGGGAGATTATTCCAATTGATGGAGAAATCATTAAAGGACTTAGCTATTTAGATAAATCAATCATTAATGGAGAAAGTCACTTAGAGCGAGTTGAAATTGGAGATAAAGCTATTTCTGGTGCCTTAAATAAATCAGATGAACTTACCATCAAGGCCAGTGAGTCCTTTGAGAACTCTCTTTTAGGTAAGATGCTTAAGGAGCTTAATAAGAATATTGGTCGCGATAATCAGTATGCTGAGGCTGCATTAAAATGGGCAAAGTTCTTTCTATTGGTGTCAGTACTTATTTCTATTTATATTTTATACTTTGTAAGACCAATTGACTTGGCCTTCGAAAGAGTTATTGCAATCATTATTATTACTTGTCCATGTGCACTGGGTTTAATCGTTCCGCTTACGATGATTATTGGTATTGGTAAACTCAAAGAGCGTGGTATTTTTGTTAAAGATGAAAGTAGTATTGAAAAGCTCACCAAAATTAAGCATATATTCTTGGATAAAACAGGAACCTTAACAGATAAACATTTTGAATTTGAGATTAAAGCATTAAAGGGAGAGAGATCTAAATATCTAGAGATTCTCTTTTTAATGGAAAGTGCCTCAAAGCATCCAATTGCCAAAGAGTTTTGTGCCCAGTACTTTATCCAAACCAATAAGGGCATAGAAAGTTTTTTTGAAAATGAAAAAGAAGTAAGTGCTCAAATAGAGGGAAGAACATATAGCATTCGTAGTGATCGTAACTCGAGAGAAACTGCTTTTTACCTTAATCAAGACCATGAGCCAGTTCTGCATGTTACTGTGAAAATGAGCACCCGTGCTGATGCCTATAAGCTTATAAAGTATCTCAAGACCAGAGACTATGAGCTAGGACTTTTAAGTGGGGATAATAAAGAAAAAGTTGATGACTTTGCTGCTCAATTAGGGATTAAGCTTAGTCATACTTACTCGCAATTAAGTCCATTAGATAAGAAAAACCTGATTGAAGAAAAAGATCACGTTCTCATGATTGGTGATGGAGTAAATGACACTCTGGCCATGCAAAGTGCGACACTTTCAATCGCAGTTAATACCAGTGTGGATTTTGCCCAAAAAAGTGCTGATATCTATCTCGCTCAAGATAATTTGGAATTAGTAAAAGACTTGTTTGATATTTCAAACAAAATTTTGAGCACTCTTAAGAGAAATATTTTCCTCGCCAGTCTTATGAATTGTGCCTTTATCCTAATGGCATTTAATGACTATATAACCCCCTTTGGTGCTGCTGTATTGATGCCAATCAGCTCTCTGATTATGCTTGTGCATACATTGATTTCCCTCAATATAAAAGAAAATCAGAAATATGCAGAAGCTGATAATAATCATGTTTTAAAGAGCCAGATAAGCTTATCTTAGAGAAAAGGAGTTAATGTGGAAGTTATTATTATCTTAGCACCATTTACGATTATTTTGGCCTTAGTATTCCTATTCTTATTCTTTAAGTCCAATAATTCTGACCAATTTACTAATTTAGAAAGTGAAAGTTATAAAATTTTAATTGAAGATTCAAAAAGGAAAAATGATGAGTGATCAGTCTTTTGAGTCAGTTGTTTATGATGATAAAACCGTAAAAAAGTTTTTGATTGCAACTGTTATTTGGGGATTTGTTGGAATGTTAGTAGGGGTGATCCTAGCCGCTGAACTTGCTAACTGGAGAGTTAACTTAGGGCTAGAGTGGATTACCTTTGGAAGATTAAGACCATTACATACCAATGCGATTATTTTTGCATTTGTGGGTAATGGTATTTTTGCTGGTGTTTATCATTCACTACAAAGACTGACTAAGGCGAGAATGTTTAGTGATCTTTTAAGTTCCATTCACTTTTGGGGATGGCAACTGATCATTGTTGGAGCTGCGCTAACGCTTCCATTTGGACTTACTCAATCTAAAGAGTACGCAGAACTTATCTGGCCATTAGATGTAGCAGTTGTTCTTATCTGGGTAGTATTTGCAGTTAACTTCTTTGGAACTTTATATTTCAGACGTGAAAAGCATATTTATGTGGCGATCTGGTTTTATATTGCAACTATCTTAACTGTGGCAATGCTTTACATTGTAAACAATCTTGCATTTCCAGTGAGCTTAATGGAGTCGTACCCGGTTTTTGCTGGTGTTCAAGATGCACTCGTACAATGGTGGTATGGACATAATGCTGTGGCATTCTTTTTAACCACACCAATTTTAGGTCTAATGTATTATTATGTACCAAAAGCAATTAATAGACCGGTCTATTCTTACCGTTTATCAATTATTCACTTTTGGTCTTTGATCTTTATCTATATTTGGGCAGGGCCTCACCACCTTTTAAATACATCTTTACCTGACTGGGCACAGACACTTGGGGTTATTTTCTCTGTTATGCTTTGGGCTCCTTCTTGGGGGGGGATGATTAATGGTCTCCTTACTATGCGTGGTGCATGGACTAAAGTTCGTAAAGATCCTGTATTAAGATTATTTGCTACGGCAATTACATTTTATGGGATGTCGACTTTTGAAGGCCCACTATTATCTATTAAGTGGTTTAATGCCTTAGGACATTATACTGATTGGATTATTGGTCACGTTCATGGTGGTGGTATTGGTTGGAACTATATGTTCTTAGCTGCTATGGCCTTATACTTAGTTCCAAGACTTTGGAATACAAGCCTACATTCAGTAAAACTTGCAAATGCACAGTTTTGGACAGCTACAATTGGTCTATTACTTTATTATGTATCAATGAACACTGCTGGGATCACTCAAGGTCTTATGTGGAGGGCGTTTAATGAAAAAGGTAATTTAACTTATCCTAACTTTGTGGAAACGGTTGATACTATCGTTCCAATGTATTGGGTAAGACTTATTGGGGGAATCTTAGTTCTAAGTTCAATGGTCATTATGATGATCAATCTTTACTTAACAGTTAAAGCTGCACCTAAAGAACAAAAAGAAGTTGAGTATAAAGTTCCAAAAGCAACTTGGAAAAAATCTAGTGAGAATAAAGACGAAGGCCATAGAAGATTAGAGGGGTTAACTTTTACTTTTTCTATTCTAGCACTGCTTTCTGTTCTTATCGGTTCGTTAGTTGAAATTTTACCTGCAGTTCTATCAACAAGTTATATCCATAAGGACTATACGGTAGATCCTTATACTCCTTTAGAGCTGGCCGGTCGTGATATCTATGTAAGAGAAGGTTGTTATACTTGTCACTCTCAAATGATTAGGCAATTACCACAAGATGTTGTTCGTTATGGAAAAGTAAGTGAAGCAAGTGAATATATTTATGATCGCCCATTTCAATGGGGATCTAAGAGAACAGGACCAGACCTTCACCGCGTAGGTGGTAAGTACCCAGACTATTGGCATTACCGTCATATGCTTGATCCAAGAGAAACAAGTCCTGGTTCAATTATGCCTCCATATGGATGGTTATTTAAGAAGAAGTTAGACACTGCGATTTTACCACAAAAACTTAAAGTGATGAAAGCGCTAGGAGCTCCATACTCTGAAGATGAAATAAAATTTGCATCTCAAAATGCGCAAGAACAAGCAGAAAAAATTGTCGCTGGTCTTGAAAGTGCAGGTGTGAAAAAGAGTATGGCCAATAAACAAATTATTGCATTAATCGCTTATCTTCAAAGATTAGGCAAAAGAAACGAGGTAGCACATGATGAGAAAAATGTTAGCGAACATTGAGCAATTTCCTAATGTAGGAATATTTGTTCTCGTTTCATTTGTATTAATTTTTACAGTTATTCTTATGAAACTTTTTAATAAGCATAATAAAGAGATTTTTAATCAAGCAGCATCCTTACCTCTAGAAGCAGGGGAGAGATTAGAGGAGAATAAAAATGAGTAATGAAGAGAATCAAGAAGTTAATATTTTAGAAAGTGAAAAAAATCTTGTTCTTGATCACGATTATGATGGGATTAAGGAGTTAGATCATCCACTTCCATTTTGGTGGGTAATGATCTTTGGCTTAACTATTTCATTTAGTGTGCCATATTATTTTTATTATACTCATGCCGATGGACCTAGTATTCGTGCGGGCTTAAATGAGAAAATGCATGAAATAAAAGAAAAACAAGCTGCTTGGGAAGCTAAGCAAGGTGGATTTAATACTGAGAAGTTTAATGCCTTCTTTAAAACTGAGAAAGGTAAGAAATTAGGTGCAAAAACTTATCGTCGTAAATGTATGGCCTGTCATGCAGATCAATTACAAGGAACGATTGGACCAAACTTAACAGATGCTTATTGGATTCACGGAAAAGGTGATATCGCGAGCATTTATAAGACTATTAAAGAAGGTGTTACTGCTAAGGGGATGCCTGCTTGGGGGGCGGTCTTAACGGAAGAGCAAATGTATGGTGTCATAGGTCATGTAATGAGCTTTAAAAATAAGAATATCCCTGGAAAAGAACCTCAAGGAGAAAAGATAGAGTAAGTTATCTTTTATATAAAATGCAAAATAGAAATGAGTACCATGAATCAAGATTAGCGACCACAGATGAGCATGGCCATCGGGTAACTCTTTATCCTGAAGACATAAGTGGTATCTGGAAAAAGCGTAGAAAGATTATCTATGCCATATTGATTGGTATTTATCTTATTTTGCCTTGGATCTATATTAATGGAAAGCAGATCATCTTATTAAACCTTCCTAAAAGAGAATTCTATATTTTTGGGATGACTTTTTATGGGCATGATGGGCCATTAATTATTTTTCTTCTTTTGGGCTTTGTTCTCTTAATTGCCTTTGTTACTAGTGTGTGGGGAAGAGTCTGGTGTGGCTGGGCCTGCCCTCAAACGGTATTTATTGATTCAATCTATCGCTTTATTGATCGAATGGTAGAAGGCAATGCTAGGGCGAGAAGAAAGCTAGATGAGTCTCCAATGAGTGCAATAAAATTCTTCAAGAAGGCACTTAAGTGGCTGCTTTATATTGTCGTTTCCTTGCATATTGTTCACTCTTTTCTAGGTTACTTTGTCGGTACTCATCACTTAATTGAGATCAGTCTGCAAAGTCCCTTTAAAAATATAGAACTCTTTATTCTCATGCTTATTCTTACAGGTATTATCCTTTTTGATTTTGGTTGGTTTAGAGAACAGTTCTGTGTCATTGCATGTCCTTATGGAAGAATGCAATCTGTTTTTATGGATGAGAGCTCTTATGTTGTTGGCTACGACTATAATAGAGGTGAGCCCCGTCGTGGAAGTGCACAAGAGAAGAGTGATGAAGGTGATTGTATAAATTGTTATCGCTGTGTAAAGGCCTGTCCAACAGGAATAGACATTCGTCGAGGGACACAGCAATTAGAATGTATTAACTGTACGATGTGTATTGATGCTTGTGATGAGATAATGGAAAAGCTGCATAAGCCAAAAGGACTAATCTCCTATACAAGTGAGAATATACTTGAGGGCAAGCCAAATAAAAGATCTTTTCGAACTTATATTTACATCCTTGGAGTATTTCTTGTGATCGGAGGACTATTTATTACAGTTAGTCGCAGATTTGAAGTACATAGTAAGCTCTTAAGAGTGCCGGGTGAGCCCTATACAGTAGTGGAAAATGATGAGTACGAGTACTTGAATCGATATACAGCAAGACAACATTATTATGGATCAGAGAAGCTGATAATTGATTATCAGGTGGCAAAGGAGTTTAAGGATCTGGCCACAATTGTTTCTCCCATCCTTCCAAAAGAATTAGTGAATAATGAAGAGCTTTTCTTATTCATTAAGTTTAAAAAAGATTTACTTAATAATGGTAGTGCTGTTTTAATCATCGATGAGCTTCTGTATAAAGGAGACAAATTGATAAAAACAAATAAGAAAGAGGTAAAAATTGTCGGGCCTCTTAACTGACATTAATCCTTACTCTTTACTCTCAATAATTACTATTAGCTTTATGATAGGGGCCATCAGTTCCGTTCACTGTGTTGGTATGTGTGGTCCAATCATGTTGATTAACTCTCAGAGAATTCGTGATAAGGTTTATTATCAACTAGGACGCTTATTTTCATACTTAGTACTTTTAATCACAATTTATTATTTTAAAAATGAAGTCATTTATTATGTAAGCCAATCATTTTATTTTAAATTGGTATTTTACTTTATTGGGGGAGTCTTTGTTCTTTACGGATTAAGTCTTTTTGCTCCCTTAAATATTGAGTTTAAAAGTTTAGGAAAACTCTACTCAAAACTATTTTCAAAACTACCAAAGCATAGTCAGTTAAACTCACTCATTTTGGGAAGTATTTCAATTTTACTGCCTTGTTCTACTTTGTATCTATTTATTATTGGAGTACTAGGGCTTTTGAAGTTTGAGTTTGCCTTTGCGGCACTTCTAGCATTCTGGCTTCCGACTAGTCTGGCATTAGTATTTGGAACTGAGGTTCTCAATGTATTGCAATTAAAAAAGGCCCCTAAAATTTATGGGACCTTTTTTATATTTATTGGATTATTAACTATTGCTCTTCGTCTGTATAATTGGACAGGACTTGAAACGTTTTGTTATTAATTACACGCTCTTAATTCTGTACGGTGAGCACGAAACTCATCAATTAATTCACTTCTAAAAAGTCTGATATATGGATAATTATTTAAGTAATTAATTGTTCTATTAACTTTACCAACCATTTCTTCTACCATTACAGATAATGGCTTAATACGATTATAGATATCAACTTGCTCTGTACTTGGAAGAGCATTGAACTCTGCGGCTGTTAAGTTAAAGTCAGCAAAAGAATTAGTTGAAAAAGACTCTGGTGAAAGTGGTTCATTCAAACTTATTGATGCATCAACAATTGCCGTACGACAATCTTTCGCAAAAGCAGAACCAATAGTTAAAGTAATTAATGATAAGAATAGTAGTTTCATTTGTTTCCCCTAAATGTATCCCTGTAATAGAGCCACACTACTCAAACAATTACTGTAAGAGTAGTAGGGGTGTAATTAATTTATAATTCTTAAATCTATGTAATTTTGAAGACTTATAGTACTTTTATGGGAGTAAGCACTTGATGAGAGAAAATGTTAGATTTTCTTTCTGAATTTTCTTCCCTTAGATTCAGTCTTTCTTCTTCTTTTCTCAGCTGCTTCACGCTTTTCTTTTTCTCTAACAGATGGCTTATCATATGCTTCTCTAGCACGGTAATTTTTGATAACACCATAAGAATCAGCTAATCTTTTGAATTTTCTTAAAGCTTTCTCTACTGGAAAACCATCGGTAATCTTAATTTTAAAGTTTTCTTTATCACTCACTAATGTACTCCCTTTATTTTGATATTTTAGTAAGTTAGATAAGTTATTATAACATGTAAAGGCTCATTCTCAAGTAAGAGCATTTTTCTCCTAAGTATTCATTATAATTTAAGATTTACCAATACTGGCATGTGATCGCTGGGCATTTTGAGCTTCTCTTTTAGGTTATCTGGAGGAAAGGCACAGTAATGATGATCAAATGGGAGGACTTTTGAATCCACTTGGATGGTATTTTTATCACTTTGATGCACTAAAAAGTAATCAAGTTGAAAGCCATTTCTATTGTGCGATTTGTCGAAGTAGTAATAGGTTATTCTCTCATCACTAGGTTTTTGCAAGTGCTCAAAGACATCGCTAAAGCCATACTTTTTAAAAGCACTTAGTTCTGGTTCAGTTTGCTCTTGGTAGATAATACCATTTAGATCTCCGCATATGTAATGAGGGATGCCAGGAAAATTAATTCGATTAGCTTTTACTTTTTCACAAATATAATTAACTTCCGCACTTCTTTGGTCTCGTCCTTCAAAATCTTTTTTCTCTAGATCCAGTTTAGATTTTAAGTGAGTAAGATAAAAGAAGGCCTTAAGTTTATTATCAGAATCATTAACTTTTAATTCAAAAAGGCCACGTGAGAGTTTATTTCCATTTGATAACTTGTCTTTTGTATAGCTTTTAAACTTCACATTGAGCTTAGATTCATTTTTAACTAAGTAACCCACATCAATTCCACGATTAGAATTAGAGGGTGCCATATAGGGCTTATACTTATTATTCAAAAAGTATTGGTTATAATTGTTTAGAGATTCAAGGCCACCGATTTCAACTAACATGATAATGTCAGGATCATTAGCTTTAATAATGTTTGTGATTTCGATTATTTTATCTAATTGTTTATTAGGATAGAAGCTAGTAGAGAGGAGTTGCCATTGAGGATTATTAAGATGATCAATATCTTCACCCTTATACTTGTCCATGAAGAGAAAAAAATCTTGGACATTAAAGAGTAAAGTTTTAAGAATCATGCAAAGAGGTTCATTGGCAGACCAATAGCAAAAGTAGCACCAAGAACTAATGCTAAACCAACTAAGACTGCTGCGATTGTTTTAAATGCTATATTCACTTTGACTCCTCATTATGTGGTCATTTATTTAATATCGTGTAAGCTCAGGCTCAACTTCATTCGTCCAAGCATCAATACCACCAATTAAATTATATACTTGATCATAACCATTTTGAAGTAAGAAATGTTGAACATGTAATGATCGAACACCATGATGACAATAAATCACTATTTTTTTGTCCTTATCAATTTGTGCTAAGTTTTGACTTAAAGCATCCATTGGAAGATGCAAATGGTTTCCAATATGACTAAGGTTTACGATAGCGAATTCTTCAGGGGTTCTAACATCAAGTAAGAGAGCATCGTTGTCGGAAATAAACTCTTTGGTTTCGCTTGGTGTTAATTGTAATTGGTCTAACATAAAAAGAGTTTAATAAAATCTACAATATTGGTAAAGTAGCTTCATGAAAAATCTAATCTTATTATCAATCCTATGTTTCCAATTTTTTAATTCAACCTTTGCTAGCGAAAATAAAAAGACAATTCTATTTCTAGGAGACTCTCTGACCGCAGGTTACGGAGTTGAGCAAGAGTTTGCTTATCCGGCCCTAGTTGAAAAAGAACTAAATAAAAAACACCAGGTAAAAGTTCTTAACGGTGGAGTCTCTGGTTCAACAACTGCCAGCGGAAAGTCTCGTCTAAAATGGTTTTTGAAAGCTAAGCCAGATATTTTAGTTCTTATCCTTGGAGCAAATGATGGGTTGAGAGGTATAAAACTTGAAGAATCTAAAAAGAATTTAGAAGAAATTATTCTTATGGCAAAAGAAAAGGGACTTAAAGTTATTTTAGGTGCAATGCTCTTACCTCCAAATTATGGAAAAGAATACACGACAAAGTTTAAAAAAATGTATGAAGAGTTGAAAGACCAACACAAGCTTGCGTGGATTCCATTCGTTTTAAAAGATGTGGCGGGAATCGCAGAAAAAAATATAGAAGATGGAATTCATCCAAATGCCAAAGGCCATGCCATAATTGCAAAGAATATGATTCCTTACTTGGAGCCTTACTTATGATCCTCAATCTTAAAGACATTAATAAAAGTTACAAACAAGCTCATAAGGAATTAACAGTTCTTGATGGGCTTCAATTACAAATTGAAGAGCCCAAATCTATTGCTATCCTAGGCAAGTCTGGTGCTGGGAAATCAACTCTTCTTTCTCTCTTAGGTGGGTTAGATAAGCCAAATAATGGTGAGATTATCATTGGAAGTAAGAATATTGTAAATCTGAGTGAAGCTGAACTAGCTGTGTATCGTTCGCAAAATATTGGAATTGTTTTTCAAGAGTTTCATTTAATGAAGACATTTACTGCTCTTGAAAATGTCATGCTTCCTCTTGAGATTTTAAAAGAAAAAAATGTGCTAGAGAGAGCTAAAAAGGCATTAGAGCTAGTTCAATTAGGGGAACGTGCCAATCACTTTCCCCATGAGTTATCGGGTGGAGAGTGCCAAAGAGTCGCTATCGCGAGAGCAGTGGTAACTGAGCCTCAAATTATCTTGGCAGATGAGCCTAGTGGAAACTTAGATACAGATACAGGTGAGTTGGTGATGGATATGATCTTTAATTTAGTTAAAGACTTAAAAAGAACTTTAATTCTTGTGACCCATGATCGTGACCTGGCTAAGAAGTGTGATGAAATGTATGAACTCAAAGAGAGAAAATTGGAAAAAATTCAATGATTGCGAAGGTAATAAAAAGAGACTTACTCAATTCAAAGTCATTTGCTCTCATTTTTATATTTAATCTATTCTTAGGGATTATAGGTTTTGTTGTACTTCACTCATTTCGTACAAATGTTAATGATCTTTTAGAAAGTCGAGCTCGTCAGCTAATGGCAAGTGATATGTATATTGCTGGCCGAAGAGATTTAAGTGATGAAGAGCGAGAAAAATTTCTTTCTTATATTAAAGATAAGTCTCGAGCCATTATGAGAAGTACAGAAGTTTACTCCATGGCAAGACCTGTGGAAAATAAGAATAAGTCACGTTTAGTAGATGTTGTCTCTATTGAAAAAGATTACCCATATTATGGTGAGATCAGGTATAAGGACCAAAAAGAGAAAGAATTTACTTCTCTCGATATCTTGCAAGATTCATTTTCAATCGTTGTTAGTGCTGAAATTCTTCATCAAATGAAAGTAAAGATTGGGGATAAGTTAAAAATTGGAGAAAAAGAATTTTCAATTATAGGTGTTATTACTGGAGATACCACAACTTCTTTAAGAGGTTTTTCACTAGCTCCGAAATTGTATATGGCCAGAAAATATCTCTATGAAACAGAACTTTTAGGCTTTGGCTCTGTGGCCAGTTATAGTCATCTCCTAAAACTAAATGAAGATCTTCAAAGTGATGAACAATTAAATCAAATTAAAGATGATTTAGATGACTTAATTACAGATAAGGCAATTAGAGTAAGAACCCCTAAAAGTTCAACTCAGAGAATGGGGCGAGTTCTTAATTACTTATCAGATTACTTAGGATTGGTAGGACTCGTGGCACTTTTTTTAAGTGGTATCGGTGCAGGTTATCTCTTTCAAAACTATCTCTTTCTTAAAATAAAAGATATCGGCATTTTAAAGAGTCTAGGGATGAGAGTAAGAGATATCTTTAAAGTATACTTATTTCAATTGGTTTTCTTAGCCTTTATATCAGCGATACTCGCAAATATTGTCTCTTACTTTAGTTTACCAATTATTAGTAAGTCTCTTTATGAGTATATTAACCTTGATGGAAACCTAACTTTAAATATAGAAACAATTATTATCTCATTTGCAATAACCATTGGTTCTTGTTTATTAGTCTGCATTCCAATTTTATTAAAGATGTTATCAAAAAATATTAAGCACCTCTTTGGTGGAAGTTCATTTTTTAAATTCGACTTCCAAGTAAAAGATTACTTTGCTTATTTACCCTTAATCATATTTCTCTGGGGACTTGCTATTTATCAAGCCCACTCTTTTAAGATAGGGACCCTCTTTACGGTAGCTTTAATCTTAGTTGGTTTATTTATTTCTCTTGTCTTTCCATACTTATTTAAGTTTTTAGACAAGAAATTTATTTTAGGAAAAGAACTTAAGAGCCCAATCGAGTTAAAAACAGCCATGGCCATTCGCTCACTTCTAAGAGATAAGCTTAGTACCTTACTAACACTTATCTCTCTAACCACAGGAGTAATGCTTTTGGCATTAATTGGCCAATTAGAAACTTCTTTAAGGGGAGAGTTGACTGATGATAGCGGTGAAAAACCCTCCTTATTCTTATTTGATATTCAGGAAGAACAAGCTCAAGAATTAGTTAAGCTTGCTAGTGAAAATAAAATTCCCTTACGTGACCCACAAGCAATGGTGAGGGCAAGACTTACTAAAATTAATGGAGAGCCATATAAGAAGCACAAAGAAAGTCAGCAGGTTTTTAAAACACGTGAAGAAGAGCGATCTGAGAACTTTCGAAACAGAGGTGTGAATCTGACTTTTGCAAAGGACTTAAATAAGGCAGAGAAATTGGATGAAGGTCGTTGGTTTAAAGATGATGATATAAATGAAATCTCTGTGGAAAAAAGATATGCAAGTCGTATGGGTATTGGTCTAGGGGATACAATGTCTTTTGATGTCTTAGGTGTAGAAATTAGTGCAACTATCACAAGCATTCGAACAGTAAAGTGGACAAGCTTTTTGCCAAACTTCTTTATCACCTTTGAGGATGGAATTATTAATAATGCTCCTAAGAGTTATATCTCTGTCGTAAATAAAGTCGATTTTCAAAGGCAATTAGATATTCAAGACCAAGTTGTCGATAAGTTTCCAAATATTTCTATAATCAATGTGACAGAGGTTATTAATAAAATCTTAAATATCTTCAAAGCAATGTCTATTGCTATTAGGATTATGGCATTACTTTGTTTAGGTGTAGGCTTTTTTGTTTTATTTGCTATTATTCAAAATCAACTTTCTAAAAAGAAGTATGAAGCAGCTCTGCAAAAAGTTTTTGGCTTTCAAGCAAGAAGTCTCTTTATGAGTATTTGTATCGAGTACATTATTGTTGTTCTGCTCGCTTGTTTTATTGGAATTGGCTTTAGTCTTTTATTAGGAGTCATTGTTTCACATTTATTCTTTGATGGAATTTGGAGAATTGACTGGCAGTATAATTCAGTGACAAGCTTATTAATGATTAGCTTTACCTTTTTAATGTCATACTTCGCTTCACGTAGTTACTATCAAGCAAATGTAAAATTACTACTTAAATAAGGTGGTCTCTTACCATTTGAATGAGGTCTACAGGAGAAAATGGTTTTTCTAAAAAATCTACGTTTTGAATCTGCAAAGTCTTTTTCATTTTCTCATCAATAAAAGCTGAAAGCATGATAATAGGGGTGTTCTTATTTTGATTCTCTTTAGTTCTGAGCCCAATTATAAATGCACTTCCTTTCATAAAGGGCATATTATGATCTGTAATAATTAAGTCATACTTTTCTTTTTGGCATAGTATAAATGCATCTAGCCCGTTAGCGGCACTATCAGTTTCACAGCTAAATTTATCTTCTACTATATCACTGACGGTTTCTAAGATATCTTGCTCATCGTCAACTATTAAGATTTTGTGCATTTAATTTCCTTTGTTTATCATTAATTATTCATCTGATATGATTAACTGTCTATCAACTTAAAGGTTTAAAAATGCCAGAGTTCTTTACTGCGATATTAGATTTTTTTCAAAACTTAGATTTGATTACTTTCTTTAGTGAGTACGCCTATAGCCCAGGAGCAGTATACAGCTTTATCATTATCTTTATGACATTAAGTTCATTTGGTTTACCAATTCCAGAAGAGATGACTTTAGTAAGTGCAGGTCTCGTGGCATATATGGCAATGCATCCAGATAAATTTCCACCACCAACACCAGGGGCAGAAGGGGTTAATCTAACTGTGCTCTCAATCATATGCTTTGTCGCAGTGCTTGGTAGTGATATGCTTATCTACTTTATAGGAAGAACCTTTGGCCCGCGCTTAGTTGAGACAGAGTTTTTTAATAAGAAAATTGGAAAAAAGAATTTTGAACGCATTAATAAGATCTTTTTAAAATACTCTCATTGGGCATGTGGGTTTTTTCGCTTCACACCAGGAGTTCGATTCCCAGGACATATGACTTGTGGGCTTATGGGAGTACCGCTTTGGAAGTTTGTGGCCATTGATGGAACAGCGGCATTACTCAGTGTTCCTACTCAAGTATTACTAGTCGCTTTTTATGGTGAAGTTATCTTAGAAAAAATTAGAGAGTTTAAAATTATACTTGCTGGAGTCATTGGGGCTTTAATTTTAATATGGCTTTTAAGAAAATTATATCTAAAAATCCGAGATAAAAGATCAGGTGAAAAACAGCATTCTTAAATTTACACACACCTTAGAGCATAATATCATATTAGTGCACAAACAAAGGAATTCTTATGCGATTATTCGAGTACATTGAGCAGGGCGGCGGTATTATGTACGTGCTTCTTCTTGCAAACATTATTGGTTTTGCAATTCTATTTTGGAAAGTTTTTACAATCTTAGATGCGAAGAAAAGAATAGCAGATCTTGTTATGGAAATTAAAGGGCGCTTCTATGATATGGGGGAGCTCAAAGATAATTCAATGGCAGTTCAATTATTAAAAGATGAAGTTGAATCAAAAGTACATTCATTAGAATTTGGATTAAATACAATTAAGATCATTGCTTCAGTTGCTCCTTTGTTAGGACTACTTGGAACTGTATTAGGTATTCTTTCTGCATTTAGAGTTATTTCACAAGAGGGCTTATCTAATCCATCTCTATTTGCTGGTGGTATATCAATGGCCCTTATAACTACTGTTGGTGGGCTGATTGTCGCGATTCCACACTTTATTGGTTATAACTACTTAGTTGGTATTTTAGATGATTTAGAAATTAAATTAGAAAAAACTGCTATTAAAGAAATCTTTGGTTCTAATAATGGCTAGAAAAGCAAAGAGAGAAACATTAACCCCTGAATTAACCCCTCTTATTGATGTGGTTTTCCTTTTATTAATATTTTTCATGGTCTCATCTGTTTTTAAAAAAGAAGAGTTAGCTCTTTTGTTAAACCTTCCAAAGTCTGAGCAAGGTAAAGCAAGTGAAGCTAAGAGTAAGACTCTCTTAATCGAGTTAAGTGGAGAAAATATCGCCATTGATGGTAAGAAAATCTCGATAGAAGAACTTAATGATTCTTTAAAAGATGTTGAAAAGAAAACATTAATTAACCTAAGAGTCGATGGGGAAGTTAAGTATAATCGTTTAGTAAAAATATTAGATTCATTACAAAAAAATAAATTAGAAAACCTTTCTCTTATTACAGAAAAAGAATCGAAAAAGTAGGACTTATGAAAAGTGTATTCATCCTTTTAATTACATCCCAGTTTGTATGGAGCTCTCAAACAGCCAGAGTACTAATGGTAAGGGGAGATGTAACTCAACTTTCACCAGGAGCTAAAAACGCAAAACCTGTTAAAAAGGGAGATATATACAAAGAAGACACATCAGTCCTAACTGGGGATAAGTCTGTAGTAAGGCTAAAATTTGCTGATAAGTCTGTAATGAATCTTGGGCCAAAATCAAAAGTGGTTGTTTCAAAAATGCCAAAGAAAAAACCAAATATGATTAATCTCTTAACTGGATCAATCAAAGCAGAAGTCGAAAAGAAAGATACAGGCAAAACTAAAATGATTGTAAAAACAAAATCAGCAGTCATGGGAATTAGAGGAACTAAGTTTCAGGCCATTTACAATGCTCAAAACCATAATACTTCACTTGTTACAGTTGAAGGAAAAGTTGCCATGGTAAAGAAAGAAGCGGTAGAAGAAAAACTCGTCAAGGAAGAAGTTGTTAAAGAAACAGCAAATACTGAAGTATTAGATGTTACCGGTGAAGCCCCAAAAGAAGAAGTTGTAAAAAAAGTCGTCTCATCAGATGAAGAATTAGATGCTCTAAATAATGCTTTTGATGAAGTACCAGCTGAAGAAGTTGTTGAAGTTGATGCTGGAAAATTTGCTGGTGTTCAAGAAGCAGCAGCTAAACCAAGTGTACCAGTTAAAATTGCACCTACTCAATATGAAGCATTAGCCAAGAGTATGGGAAGTAATAAGAAAGCAGAAGATGTTATGCAAACAAGTGATGCTGAAGTTGAAGTTGAAAGTTTAAATGATGTAGCAACTGAAGGACAAGTTGTACAAAAGCCAGGTGGCTATGTTGATGTTCAAACTGGTCTTTATGTTCCACCAAGTGAGAATGCGAAACTAAATGAAAAAACCGCAACATATGAAGTAGAAAAAGAAGTTGGTCAAATTGATGAGGCAACGGGTGATTATATACCACCTAAAGGTGTTAAACTTGATGCCAAAAAAGGTTTTGTTATTGATCAGAAAGAGTTAGCGAAAGTAGCATCAAAAGAAGAAGTTGAGAAAACTCTTGCAATCGTTAATGAGAGAAATCAAGAAGTGAAAAAACAAGTCGTTGTTAATAAAATGCAAGCTAAGCAAACTGCAAAGACTAATTCTAAGTCAAGGCCATCAAATATTGGTTTTGAATTTACTCCGTTCTCAGAAGTATTAACTTTAAATACAGGAGAAGGCGGAGACTCTGAGTTTTTAAGTGAGTCAGCTTATGATGTACTCCTAACCTATAGTAAGGCATGGAGTGATAATTGGAAAAGTATGTTTAAACTTGGCTTTGTAACTTATGAGTTTGAAAGATCGAATGATGGAAATTATGCTTCGACAGATGGTGGAGATGACTTTATTGGAATTATAGATACACATCAAAAACTTTCCCAGAGATGGTCATTAAGTTATGAACTTATGAATAGAGCTTATTACTTTGCTTATCCAAATGATAATGGAGAAGTTGTTGTCGATTCAGTGGCCTTAAGTTCAATAGCTTTTGGAGGAATCTACTCTTGGAGAACTTGGAAAGATATTAAACTTGATCTTGGTGGAAAAATTCTTGTCTTCTTACCAGAAGAAAAGAAATTACAAGATGGCTCTTCTGAAGAATTTGAGGGTGGAGGTATTAATCTATTCTTAAATGGTTATTATCAATTCTCTGGAAATCTCTCTCTGAATGGAAACCTTTTCATGCAAAGTTTGACTCATGAACTTCCAGATGCAGAAGCTGAATTCGAAAGATTTACTCTCGGTTCTGGCCTTCAATTAAATTACGCTTTATAAGAATGCTTATTGTGCGCCACCACAAGTGCGGCGCACGGTGCACTTTGCCAATCACTAAAACTACCTAAGCCATAGAAATTATAATAAACAATACTCGACTATTTTTGGCCTACTCTTTGCTTAAAGAAATGCGTTAATTATTTTTTTAACCAATATGCACCACTAGGGCATCGCTCTAGTCAGAGGAGGAAAGAGTGAGAAGTTTATTACTTAATGGGCTTAGGAGTTGTTTAGTCCTATGCTTTATGATCGCAGGTGTCAGGGCCAATGATCAGTTTTTAGAATTATCATTAGATGATCTGCAAGTTACTTATGGTGATTATGCTGAAATCGAAATTAAAACAATTAATGATGAAGCAATTACTTTATCATTAGATGAAGAAGTATTTCCGGTAGGGATGCAATTAGAGCAAGTAAGTACAAGTCGTGCTCTTCTATTAGGTGCTCCTGAGTTTTTACAACGTTTTTGTTTTGTCGTTAAAGGAACAAAGCAAGCGAGCAATGAAGAATTAGCTCAACGTGTTTGTTTATTTGCAAGTGAGAATGAGAATTTAAATCATCCAACTTTTAAAACTGCACGTGAACTTCCAATCGCAACTGAAAATCAATTCCTTTCAAATAAAATTGAATTAAATGATAACTTTTCAACTCTTGATGTTGAGTTCATTAATGGTGAACTTCCTGAGGGATTAGAAGTTACAAGTGAAAATGGTGCTCTCGTTGTTTCTGGTAATACTGAGTATGTTGGTTCTTTTGAATTCACTGTACTTGCTGCAGGTGAAGAGTTTTATTCTTATAAGCAGTATCAGTTAGAAGTAAGAGCAATTGATACTGGTGATGATGATGCTGGTAATTACCAATGTCCAATCGGATATTACTTTGATGAAGTAGTTGGTTACTGTGTACAAAATATGGGATCTCAGTGTGGAACTGGAACTTATTATGATACAGAGTCTCACTCTTGTCGTGCATATCCTCAAAACCCAGTAAGAAGTTGTGGTTACGGAATGTACTACGATCACTTCCTTGATAGATGTGTTTATAACGGTGCTTATAGATGTCCAATTAATTATGAATATGATCACTACTCAAATAGATGTGTACGTCTCCCTTATACTTGTTCAATTGGACAAACTTATAATTGGAGAACAAGATCTTGTGTTCAAAGAGCACGTTTTTGTGGAATTGATTCTTACTACTCTCACGCAAGAGGAAGATGTATTTCATACAATAGATATTGTCGTGCAGGTTATTACTATGATGGATTCTCATGTCGTCGTACTGTAAGAAGTTGTCGTGGCGATCGTTATTACTACCCAGGATTTAACTCTTGTCTTCCAAGAAGAACATATAGAACATGTGGTCCAGGTAGCGTTTACAGTTATAGATATGGAGTTTGCCAGAGAAGAACAGTAACAAGATCATGTAGTCGTGGTTTTAGATATTCAATTGGTAGAGGTTGTGTTCAAGTAAGACCTGTTCACAGAAGACCAGTTAGAACTGTAAGAAGACCAGTTAGACATAGACCAGTTATCGTTAGGCCTAATAGACCTCATAGACCAAACAGACCACATAGACCAGGAAACGGTGGAGTAAATAGACCAAACCGTCCAGGCAATGGTGGAGTAAATAGACCAAATAGACCAAACCGTCCTAATAGACCAGGAAACGGTGGAGTAAATAGACCAAACCGTCCAAACCGTCCAGGAAATGGTGGTGTAAATAGACCGAACCG